>Ga0256827_10002563_pt1 | contig 11640 bp, 8 predicted proteins | sample CV84metaG_FD_185977 | JGI IMG/M metagenome (GOLD analysis project Ga0256827, IMG submission 185977) | Hydrothermal vent microbial communities from East Pacific Rise, Pacific Ocean - CV84 | ecosystem: Environmental > Aquatic > Marine > Hydrothermal vents | place: Pacific Ocean: East Pacific Rise... | reverse complement strand
CTGTTTGATATTGTGTTGCAAGTTTTGCATTTGTTGGTGGTGCATTGTGGTCTAATACAATTAATAATTGTTCAGGATTAGCAACTTTTTCGCCACCCATTTTCTCAAAAGTATTTTTAATACTTGCTGTATTATCGTGAGTTAGAACTATATCAGGTTTAGCAAATACTATTGCTCCAGTTTCTGCTCCAAATATTTTTTCTACAAATGTTTTACCCATTATATTTTACTTTTTTGTAAAAATAATGGTTTTGTAGTAATAATTAAAGTTATTTACAGTTGATTATTAAATCTTTTCAACAGCCGGTTTTACCTTATAACCGGTTTTCTTTGAGTAACGCCTTATACCAATATTAGCATAAGCAAAGAATATTGACATAAAAGGACTTATAATACTAAAAAACACATATGGAGCATAAGTAAATGTTGAAACACCAAGCACCGAACTTTGTACAGCTCCGCATGTATTCCAAGGAACTAGTACTGATGTTACTGTTCCTCCATCTTCGAGAGCACGACTTAAAACTTCGGGTTTCAAACCTTTCTTTTTATAAATATCGGCATACATCCTTCCTGGAACTACTATTGAAATATATTGTTCTGATGCTGTTACATTCATAAAAATACTTGTTGCTATTGTTGACGCAACTAACGAACCTGTTGATTTTGCAATACTAACAATTGCCTCAGCTATTCTAATTAACAAACCTGCCGACTCCATTGCTCCACTAAATACCATTGCTGTTAATATCAGCCATATAGTATTTAACATACCTGCCATTCCGTTTGTTGATAAAAGTTTGGAAACCTGAATATTACTCGTTTTAATTTCGGTTGAACCAAACATACTTTGCATCATTACACGATAGTTTGCTTCAAAAATTGTAGAGTTATCAGTTGATAAACTATGTATTAAATTTTGTTGAAAAATAATAGCTGCTATTCCTCCTAATAAAACTCCGGCAAACAATGCAGGCAAAGGCGGTACTTTTTTCAATATTATTATTATCAATAACACAGGTACAATTAATAGTACGGGGCTTACATAAAATGTAGAATCAATTGCTGTAAGCATTTCATCAATACTTACATTAGTAGAAGCCGGTTCAATAGTAAAACCTAACACAAAGAAAATAATTAAGGTTAGCAATATTGATGGACCTGTTGTATAAGTCATATATTTTATATGAGTAAACAAATCGGTTCCTGCCATAGCAGGTGCAAGGTTTGTAGTATCGGATAAAGGCGACATTTTATCACCAAAATAAGCTCCTGAAATAACAGCTCCGGCAACTAAACCATCGCTAAAACCTAAAGCAGTTCCTATGCCAAATAAGGCAACTCCAATAGTTGCAATTGTTGACCAAGAGCTACCTGTTGATAACGAAATTACAGAACTAATAACAACTGCCACAAATAAAAATGTTTTTGCATTTAATAATTCTAAACCATAATAAACAAGTGTTGGCACGACCCCACTTATCATCCAAGTTCCTGCTAATGCTCCAATCATTAATAATATAAGAATTGAAGGCATTGCATCACCAATACTATTAATTATTTGTTTTCTTATATCAGCCCAACTTCTTCCTAAAAAAGTTGCAATAACACTTGCAATTGCTGCAGCAAACAATAATGCAACTTGATTTGGTCCGGCAACAGAATCATCGCCAAAATAATTAATATTAAGACCTAACATTAGTATTAATAATGCTATAGGCAATATTGCCAAAAATAATGTAGGTCTTTTTTTATCCATATTCCAAAATTATGTCGCAATATATAAATTAGAACGTATATATAATAAATTTTCAGTAAAAAGATTGATTTTAATCATCTAATTAGTTATATTTGTTAGAAATACACTTTATATGAGACAACTTAAAATAAACAAATCAATTACCAACCGAGAAAGTGCATCGTTAGATAAATATTTACAAGAAATTGGTAGAGAAAATCTTATTGCTGCTGAAGAAGAAGTTGAATTGGCTCAGCGAATTAAAGAAGGCGACCAAGTTGCTTTGGAAAAATTGGTAAAAGCAAATCTACGTTTTGTTGTCTCCGTTGCAAAACAGTATCAAAATCAAGGATTAAGTTTACCCGATTTAATTAATGAAGGGAATTTGGGACTAATAAAAGCTGCTCAAAAATTCGATGAAACTCGTGGATTTAAGTTTATTTCTTACGCAGTATGGTGGATACGTCAATCAATACTACAAGCTCTTGCCGAGCAATCAAGAATAGTACGCTTACCTCTAAACCAAGTTGGCTCTATAAACAGAATAAAAAAAGAATTTGTTAAATTTGAGCAAGAATACGAACGACAACCATCAAATGAAGAATTGGCCGAAATTATTGACGTTCCTGTTGAACGAATTAAAGAAGCTTTAAGTATTTCAGGAAAATCGGTAAGTGTTGACGCACCGTTTCAAGAATCTGAAGAAGGAAGTTTGCTTGATGTATTGTCGAATCCTAATTCGCCTAAAGCTGATGGAAACCTAATGAAAGAATCTTTAAACAAAGAAATAGAGAGAGCATTATCAGCTTTGTCAGACAGAGAAAAAAATATAATAAAATTCTTTTATGGTATTTCTACATCACAGTTAACTCTTGAAGAAATTGGACAAGAATTCAACATTACTCGTGAAAGAGTTAGACAAATTAAAGAAAAAGCAGTAAAACGTCTTAGACACTCTTCAAGAAGTAAAATCTTGGTGAAATATCTTGGATAAATATATTTTATTTATAAGGTTTTTTATAAAACATTTTACACATATTTGAGTATATGAATATGTACACTTTTTAAATAAACCGTTATACTATGATTAAAATTATTGAATGTCCGAGAGATGCAATGCAAGGAATCACAAAATTTATTCCTACTGAAAAAAAAATTGAATATTTAAATTCACTACTTAATGTTGGATTTGATACTATTGATTTTGGTAGTTTTGTTTCGCCACGTGCAATACCTCAAATGAAAGATACTGCAGAAGTTCTTGCCGGTTTAAATATGCATAATACAAAATCAAAACTACTTGCAATTGTTGCAAACACTATTGGTGGCGAAATTGCAGCTCAACACCGCGAAATAACGTATCTTGGTTTCCCTTTTTCTATATCACCAACATTTTTACGCAAAAATATTAATTCAACTATTGCAAAATCTATTGTAACCGTTAACCGATTACTTAATATTGCCGAAAGAAAGCACAAAATTCTTGTTGTTTATATTTCAATGGCTTTTGGCAATCCATACGGCGATAAATGGAGTACCGAAATTGTTGAAGAATGGGTTGACATTCTTTATAAATTGGGTGTTAAAATTATTGCATTATCGGATACTACAGGAGATTCTACTCCTGAAAATATTTATTCTTGTTTTGCTGATACAATTCCTCGATATCCAAAAGTTGAATTTGGGTTCCACCTACATACAACACCTAATACATGGCAAGATAAAGTTGAAGCGGCTTTTAATGCTGGTTGTCGCCGATTTGATACAGTTTTAAATGGTATTGGAGGCTGCCCAATGTCAGGTAAAGAAATGGTTGGAAATCTTAAAACATCAAATTTGTTTGAATTTTTAGATAGCCGTAATTTTAATTATCATATTAACAAAACAGCTTTTAACAATGCTTATGCCAAGGCAATAAGTACTTTTCCTAGCTTTGAATTTAAAACACCTACAGCATTAGGCCTTTTAAAATAAGTATAATCCATTTTTAAAATTACAAAAGTTTTAAATTTAACCTCCATCATATTCTATCAATTATCCATTAAACAAAGGTATTATTTTTTAACTTTTGTATATGCCATTTGAAAAAGTAGATATACAAGTACCATAACACTCATAACTGTTGCTGGTACAGCTGCTTCGTTGCCAAAAACTTGAATTGCTGTAACTACTGCAAATCCAGAACTTTTTATTGTAAATATTAATTTATTAGCAACAATAATATCTTTACTTACTTTTTTTTGCAGTATAACCTCTAACAATTTACCGCCCAAAAACATAATGAAAATAAATGCTAAGACCAACTCTCCTAACAGTAATAAATCATTATAAAATACATGACTATTTAATCCTACTGATGTATAAATAATTAAAGAAAAGCCAATATCAACAAATGTTCCTCGTGTTTTTATAAGAATAGGTTTGATTTTATCGAATAACAACAAACGAGATAATGCAAATGGTACAAGTATTAATAGTACCATCGACTTTAATATTTGAAAAGAATTAACAGCCGAACTTCCGCTAAAAAATTTAATTATCAAAGGCGACAAAAACACTGAAGCTAAAAACGCACCAAATGTGGCTATTATAGAGTATTCAATATTTCCATTAAGTTTAGCGGTAAACGGTATTATTGCTACTCCCGGAGGAGTTGCAGCTATAATAATAAAACCATAAAATAAATTTATATCGAAGGAAAAAACATAAGCTGCAATTATTACAAAAAAACCAAAAACTATATGGTTTAAAACAACACCTATTAGCATAGGTTTTATCAACTTTTTAAATGATGATAATACTTTATTTGAGATTGCTGTTAAAGATGCAAGCATTACGAATGCTAATATCCAGAATGTAAACGGTTTTAAATCAATCGCAAATTTAGGGAATACAATTCCTAATAAAACTGCAAAAACTAAAAGTAAGTTTCTATTTATATATTTCTTTAAATTCATTAATTATCTATCTTTTTGCAAAGGTAGACAAAACTCCTTAGTTATTTAGACAGATTCTAAATAATAGTTATATTTTTATTCCCACAACTACAACATCGTCAATCTGCTCTTCATTTCCTCGCCAAGTTTCAAAAGTGTTATTTATTATTTCTTTTTGCTCCAACATTGTTTTTTCTGAATTTTCTATAATTAACTTTTTAAACGGTTTATATTTAAATTTTTTTCCCTTCTCACCACCAAATTGGTCAGCAAAACCATCAGAAAACATATATAATTGGTCGCCTTTTTGTAGCTGTATTTCGTGTGTAGTAAAGTTCTCCATTTTATCGTAAATGGCTATTGGCATTTTATTTGGCTTTACTTCGTAAAAGCCTGTTAAATCATCAAAGGTTTTAAACCTTTGATGATTTGTTTTACTAACTATATATAGCGGATTATTAGCTCCAGAAAACTGCACAACATTAGTTTCGTGATTAATACTAATTATTGCCATATCCATTCCATCTTTTTGTTCGCCCGTTTCACCTTTTTGCTTTAAGGATTTAATTATTTCTTTTCTTAATTTTTTTAAAATTAGACCTGTATTTGTAATATATTCTTTCTCAACAATCTCTCGTAAAAAAGACACTCCCAGCATACTCATAAATGCTCCGGGCACTCCGTGACCTGTGCAATCTGCTGCAGTTATTACGGTATGTCCCTCAATATGAGTCCACCAATAAAAATCACCACTTACTTTATCTTTTGGTTTAAACAATACAAAATGTTCTGTTAAATATTTATTAAGTAAACTTTCTTCAGGTAAAATAGATTGTTGTAGTCTGGTTGCATAATTTATGCTATTTTCTACTTCGTTATGTATTGTTTCAATACGATTCTTTTGTTCAGTAACAGTATTTCTCTGAGCTTCTATTTCATCTCGTTGAGAAGAAATTTCTTCAACAAGCTGGTTTAATTCCTCATTTTTTTGTTCAATTTTAATGTTTTTATCCGAAATTTCAATATTAGCATTTTCCAATCCTTTATTCGCAATAAACGATTTAAGTATTTGTTCTGAAACCCACAAATTAAAAACACTAAGTAAAATAATAAAAAAAGAAGTGTAACCAATTAACATATTTATATTTTTACCTAACACAAAATAAAATCCAAGAAACATTATAGTATTTAATAAAAGTGTTAATAAACTACTATAAATAACAATATTTTTATCAGTTCTTAAAACACTAAGAATATTAAAAAACATAAATATAATTGTTACAAGAACAGCAAAAGTTTCTTTTGATATTGGAAGCGGAAATTCCATCCAAAACAAAACTCCAAAAGCGAATACAAATGTTATAAATAAATCAAGAGTTACGCTTATATATTTGATAATACCATTATATTTTTTACCCTTTTTAGTAAAATAAAAAATAAATAAAATTGAAAATACACCTGATATTGCAACAATAGAACCTAATATCTCATACTTTGTTGAATAATTAATTCCTTTTAAAAACATTGAGCTAATAACATCGAGCATAGCTATAATAACTAAAAATGCAACACGAAATCTATTAATACTTCGTTCGGTAGAAATTTCACGTTCATGTAATGCACTTACATATTCATCAGATACTATAACATTTTTTAATTTTTTCATTTATTACTGAGTTATAATTTAATTCCTAAAATAACAACATCATCAATCTGCTCTTCATTTTCTCGCCAAGTTTCAAAAGTGTTATTTATTATTTCTTTTTGTAAAGACATAGATTTAGTTGAATTTTCTAAAATTAACTTTTTAAACGGTTTATATTTAAATTTCTTTCCTTTCTCACCACCAAATTGGTCGGCAAAACCATCAGAAAACATATATAATTGGTCGCCTTTTTGTAGCTGTATTTCGTGTGTGGTAAAGTTCTCCATATTATCATAAATAGCTATTGGCATTTTATTTGGCTTTACTTCGTAAAAGCCTGTTAAATCATCAAAGGTTTTAAACCTTTGATGATTTGTTTTACTAACTATATATAGCGGATTATTAGCCCCCGAAAATTGCACGACATTCGTTTCGTGATTAATACTAATTATTGCCATATCCATTCCATCTTTTTGTTCGCCTGTTTCACCTTTTTGCTTTAAGGATTTAATTATTTCTTTTCTTAATTTTTTTAAAATTAGACCTGTATTTGTAATATATTCTTTCTCGACAATCTCTCGTAAAAAAGACACTCCCAGCATACTCATAAATGCTCCGGGCACTCCGTGACCTGTGCAATCTGCTGCAGTTATTACGGTATATCCCTCAATATGAGTCCACCAATAAAAATCACCACTTACTTTATCTTTTGGTTTAAACAATACAAAATGTCCTGTTAAATATTTTTTAAGCAAATTTTCTTCAGGCAAAATAGATTGTTGTAGTCTGGTTGCATAATTTATACTTTCACTTATTTCGTGATGTATTTTTTCTATTTTTTCCTTCTGAATTAAAACAGTATCTCGTTGTTTCCGTATCTCATCTCGCTGTTTCTCAAGTAACAAATTAGCTCTTCTTTTATTCCTATACCCTCTTATTACAAAAATCATAATAATAAATACCAGCAATAAAACTACAAGAATAAAATTACGCTGATAAGTTCGCTTTTCATTTAATATCTTATCTTTTTCTAGTTTAAACTTTTGTTGCTTTATTAATTTTTCTTTTTGTACTGTTTGATATTTTGTTTCTATTTCTGTTAATTGCTTATGCTTTTCTTCATTAAATATTGAATCTTTTAACGAATAGTAACTCTCTAAATAATTATAAGCCTTCTGTAAATCACCTATTTTTTTATAAGAAAGTGCTAAACCCTGATAATCTGTCACAATCACCTTTCTATAATTAGTTTTCTTAGCTATAATTAAGCTTTTTAGATAATAATCAACTGCAAGTTTGTAATCTTTTGTTAATCTATAAATATCAGCTATTTTATTGTATATTAAAGTAGTTCTAATATTATAATTATTATTTATTGTAATTTCTATCGCATCGTTATAAACTTTTAATGCTTTTTCAAATTCGTTTGTTTTTACATAAACATCACCAATATTTAATAAAGCCAGTGCTATTCCTTCCGAATTATTTATTGCATGATAATAATTATATGCTTTCTTATGATTTTTTAAAGCGGAAGAAATATCATCTATTTGAAAATAAACATTACCAATTCCGGTTAATGATGCTGCAATCCCCAATGTATCTGATTCAGAAAGACATATTTTGTAGCAAATATTATAATTTTTTAAACCTTCTTTATATTTACCCCAATTAATAAAAACATTTGCAATTCCTATATGAGCATAAGCCTCACCTATCCTATTACCTGTCTTTATTTTTAAATCTAACGATTTTTGATAATATTCTAAAGCTTTTTCAAAATCACTTCTAAATTTATATATATTTCCTATTTTATTATAAACATTTGCTAAATCATCATCTTCATTTAATAATATATAGAGTTGTTCTTGCTTTTTGTATACAGATAAAGCATTATCATAATCTTCTACTTCTGTAAAATAATATTCCGAAACGTTATCATATATATTTACTAAATATTTTAATACCTCTTTTTTAGATGTATCTGATTTATATTCTTTAAAAAGTTCGGCTGTTATTTTATTTAACTCACTATAAATATAACTCTTAAGCTCATAATCACTTTCGCTATTTTGTAAATATTTTACGTATATCTTAACTTTTTCAGTATTTATATTCTCTTTATCAACAAATGCTTTTAATGAGTCTATCTGACTTCCTAAAGCAAAATATCCACTTATCAATAAAATTAATATTGTATTTACATATTTCATTTATTTTATAAAAGTAACATATTTATTTTTATCATTCTAAAAATCAGGATTTTCTTCTTGCATAAAAGTATCAGCAGCTCCTGCCAAGCCATCATTATCTCCACCACCTAATGCTTTTGATGGCATTATTACTTGACTTGGTTCTTCCGGTAAATTAAACGAATCCCAATCAGTAAACTGAGCAAATTCTTTCTTAAATTTAAGTTGAACAATGCCTGTTTCACCATTACGGTGTTTTGCAATAATAAGCTCGGCCAAACCTTTTGTATCATTACCATCAGCATCTTCTGTTAAGCCATAATATTCAGGTCGGTGAATAAAAAAAACCATATCAGCATCCTGCTCAATAGCACCAGATTCACGTAAATCTGATAACTGAGGTCGTTTATCACCTGCTCTTTGCTCGACCGAACGATTAAGTTGGGACAAAGTAATTACAGGAACCATAAGTTCTTTTGCCAAAGCCTTTAACGAACGAGATATATTACTTACTTCTTGCTCTCTATTCCCTGAACTTGAAGGTCCAGTCATCAGCTGTAAGTAATCAACCATTATCATATCAATTTTATGCTGACTCATTAACCTTCTACATTTTGCACGCAATTCAAATATTGAAAGTGCAGGTGTATCATCAATATAAATGGGTGCATTAACTAACCTTTCTATCTTTGTTTCTAATTGCTCCCATTCGTAAGGCTCGAGTTTTCCATTTTTAATTTTTTCGTGTGGTAATTCCGATTCTGCCACAATTAAACGATTTACCAACTGAACATTTGCCATCTCAAGCGAGAAAAAAGCAATACCTCTACCGTGGTCAACAGCCATATTACGTGCCATTGATAAAATAAATGCTGTTTTTCCCATCGCGGGACGAGCAGCTATAATAATTAAATCAGACCTCTGCCAACCCGAAGTAATTTTATCTAACTCGGTAAATCCTGAAGGAGCTCCACTAAGCCCGTCAGAACGCTTACCTGCCTCTCGGATTAGCTCTAATGCTTCATTAATAATTGGCTTGATATGAGTTGAATCCTTACTTCCCGAGCCTTGTGCTAATCCAAAAATCTCGGATTCTGCTAAATCTAACAAATCTTTTACATCTTCAGAATCGTCGTATGCTTTTTTCTGTAAAACCGATGAAATTCTTATTAGCTCTCGCTGAATATATTTTTGAGCTATAATTCGTGCGTGAGTTTCAACGTGTGCACCTGAACCTACTTTATTAGTAAGTTGTGCCAGATACAATGCTCCTCCAACTTCTTCTAACTCTCCTCGTTTCCTTAATTCTTGTGTAACAGTCATTAAATCGACCGAAACCGATTCAACGGCTAAATCTCTAATAGCAGCAAATATTTTCTGATTTATTTCTTTATAAAACATTTCAGAAGTTAAAATATCTGCAACATTTATAAAGGCATCTTTTTCAAGCATTGCCGCACCTAAAACAGCTTCTTCAAAATCTACTGCTTGTGGTGGTAATTTACCTAATTCAACATTTAATTGGTCGTAAACCGACTTTATACTTGTATTCTTTTTATTCGCCATTTTATAAATTTATTGAATTGCAAAAGTACTTATTATAAGAGCTAATATCTAAATTATGATGTTGGCTTTATAAACAAACTTTATTAACATTTGTTTATATTTTGTTTAACTATTTTTGCTCTTAAAATAACGAACTGAAAATGCAGCAATTATGAAAATTGATAATATTAAATATATGATTCCTGCCAAAATAAATGTTTGTGAAATACTGAACACGTCGGCATACCAACCATAAATTGGACCTAAAATTGAAAAGAATATTCTAATAATAAAATTACGTATAGATAATACAGTTGCTCTAATATCAGAAGTGGTTAAACGATTTATATAGTCTTTTAAAAGTGGTGTTGCAATACCTCTTGCAAAATAAAATAAAACTAAAAACGCAACTCCATATAACGAGTTTATATAACCTAATCCTATGTATGATAATGAAACAGAAATTGCAATAAAAAATAAAATTATCAATTGTGATAATTTCCTGTCTATTTTATAAGCCACCAAAGTTGATAAACCAACTATTAAGTTTAATACACCCCAGTAAATTCCAATATTAAACTCAGATAATTTGTAAACATCTTTCATATAAATTTGAACAAGCCAAGCCATCGACAGTGTTGCAGAACCAACGATTCCGGAATACAATATATTAATTCGTAAATCATTATCGGTAATTAACGATAATTTTAAAATTGATAAAACTTTACTTATTGCATTTTTCTTTGATGTTTTTTCTCTTGTTGGTTCAACTAGCGTAATTGCGGCCGGAATTGCAATAAATGCTATTGCTGTTTGTGCAATAAATGGAGTTCTTAAACTTATTTCGGCTAAAGCTCCTCCTATAAAAGCAGCTATTGTTTCTGCAAAATTTCCTAACGAAAGTACACGTCCTTCAAATTTCACGTATTGGTCTTCGCGTTTCATTTGTTTTAACGAATCGTAAAGCAAAGCCGAATCGGAACCGGAAATAAAACTTTGTCCTATTCCTAATGTAATTTCGGCAAATAAAAAGCCCCAAAAACCATAAGAAAACGAATATATTACAAAACCTAAAAAACCCAATATTGCACCAATAATTAGTGTGGTTTTTCTACCCCACATATCGGCAAAATAACCTGATGGTATTTCAAGCACAACAATTGCAATTGAGTAAATAGCTTGCAACTGCATTACAGCTAACGTATCTAGCCCATTATCAATATAAAACAGAGCAATAATCGGCATTATCAGCATAAACCATTTTGCTGTTTTTATTATATAGAGCTTATATATATTAGCTGATAATGACATCTGAAATTATTAAGTTTGCAAATGTCTTAATTAATATCTGATTTATAAATTTTATTTAGGCGATAATTTTAATAATTATCCCTAAGACCAAGGTCTCAGGGATAAATTATATAGACTTACTCTTTAAACATAAAATAAACAGCCAAAACAATAAACATAAAAGCTACAATATGATTCCATTTAAATGTCTGATTTTTGAAAAATAACACTGTAAATAAACCAAAAACCACTAGCGTTATAACTTCCTGAATAACTTTTAATTGAACAAGTGAG
>Ga0256827_10002562_pt1 | contig 11644 bp, 11 predicted proteins | sample CV84metaG_FD_185977 | JGI IMG/M metagenome (GOLD analysis project Ga0256827, IMG submission 185977) | Hydrothermal vent microbial communities from East Pacific Rise, Pacific Ocean - CV84 | ecosystem: Environmental > Aquatic > Marine > Hydrothermal vents | place: Pacific Ocean: East Pacific Rise... | reverse complement strand
CACTGCTTCTTCCTGGCTTTTGCTGAGCCATAAGTACCAATGGAGCCGATAGAAAAAGAACAATCAAAAGTATTTTTATTCTCATACTGTGTTTATTGGGAGAGTTAACACCAAACAAAATGTTTCCTATGTGCCAAATTAATAAATATTATTCTTAATTGAAATTATACAAAAAATACGATCAAAGCCTGACCACTTTACCCTGTACATTGTATCCGGTACTGTAAAGATAGAAATCCCTGTCAGGTGAAATAAAAGAGAACATGAACATTCCGTTGTACCTTTCCATAAAAGATATCATATCCTTTATGCTGATGGTTTTAATATCGATAAAAAGATTAATAACCTCATCAGATTTTCTGACGACATCGATATCTTCAAAAGAATCAAAAAACCTGACTCCGGCATATCCTAAGCTGTTTTTCACCTTTTCAAAACCATCGTGCCCGCCAACATAAAAAGCATCTGCACTTACTTGATTCAACTTATCAGTTTTTTCATCTGCTTTTGATGAAGAAATAAATTTCAGCACTGTTTTTACAAGATTTATTGCAGTTGTGACCATGAACTTTCTAAACTTTCCATATTCCGGGAAGAAGTGTTTTCGTGAAAAAATAAGCATGGCCCCGTAAAACCGGTTGATATAATTGTGATCCTTAACTGTGCTCTCTCCTTTAAAATGAATTATCTTCAGATCAGGAGTAAAGTAATTTTTCCCGACAGTTGACAGCCGGTAAGAATAATCTATATCCTCACCGTACATAAAAAACTCTTCATCCATCAGGCCGATCTTTTCAACCGCTTTGTCGGGGAAAGCCATAAAAGCTCCCGCCAGAACAGGCACCTCCCATGTTTCATGCTGTGAAAGATGCCCCATGTAATACCGGGAAATAATATCAGACTCAGGGAATATCTTTATCAAACCTGTGTACTTGAAAATAAAATCTCTCGAAGAAGGAATACCGCGTTTTGATTCGGGCAGATACTTCCCTGTACCGTCTATCATTTTAGCCCCTACACCTGCAGCATCAGAATGATCTTCATAAAATGCTATTAATTTCTCAAAAGTATCTTCAGAAATAATTGTATCAGGATTCAACAACAAAATTATCTTACCTTCAGCTTCCCTGATGGCCCTGTTGTTAGCTGCCGAAAACCCGACATTCTCATCATTTACCATTAAGTTAACAAAAGGAAAACACGAACTGACCATTTCTACCGAGCCATCGGAAGAAGCATTATCAACCACAAACACCTCTGCATCCAATGACTTTATGGCCTTTGAAACGGAATAAAGACAAAGTTTCAGAAAAGGACTTACATTATAATTTACAACTATGACCGAAAGCTCTTTACTCAATATTTTTCATTTAACTCTTCAACAATAATTAATCCTCGCTGCAAAAAAAACGTTTAATAAATCCGCAAAAGGTTTTTTTCTCAGCCTTGCTGTAGGCATCTTCAAATCTTTTCTTCTCATCTTCTGTGGCATTTTTGTTTATCATGTGCCACACTTCACCCCAACCTATAAAACCCCCAAGATTCCTGTCGTCAATGAACAGATCGGCGTTTATCTTTCTGCTTAGTTCGGGGGAAAATTCCTCTTCCGGATAACTTTTGTTAACGGCATAAAACTCCACCCCGTTCTTCAGGCAATACTCAACAGCCTCGTCCAGTTCTCTGCCGCTCCTGAACGTCCACAGTATTAGCTGATGACCCTGCTTCTGCAATGCCTTTAAAGTATCAAATGCAAAAAGCTTCTCCTTTCCAATGGCCGGATACCTATGCTCTACTATTGTTCCGTCAAAATCAACCGCAATAACCATAACCCTTCCTCTTTACTCTAAAAACCCTTTTGCCCGTTTTCAAGCTGTAACTCTTCACTTATATTTTTCTTTCCCGGATAACTTATCAGATACACTATAACAAGAATGATGTACATTAACAAATAGGGTTTTGTTCCTGCAACTATGTATCCAATGATGCTAAACATAGCCAGCCCTTCGAGTGTAACGAGTTTTATAAACAGAACTTTGCGATACTTAACCAGTTTATCAATCAATGATAATTCAGGATCGATATGTGCAACGCTCTTTTTGTGGAACACATAACTAACCGGTATCCCAACAAAGACCAGAATAATCAGTATGGTATAGATTGTTTGTTCAAGCGAAGGTTCGATAAGCATAACGCTGCCTGTTTTGTACACGAAATAGTATGCTGCAAGGCCAAACACTGCAAGGCCGAAAAGTATGACGTAGTACAGTATCTGTATCTGTTTAAAAATAGTTTCCGGTTTCATCTTTTTAGAATTAGTTCGTTTTTAACGATGTTATAAAGTTTTTTCAAACGGCAGCCGGTTTACAAGTGACCTGCCAAGTGTTATCTCATCGGCATATTCCAGTTCATCGCCTACCGAAACTCCTCGTGCAATGGTAGTTATGTTAACGCCGTAATGCTGAAATTTATTGTAAATGTAAAAGTTAGTAGTATCTCCTTCCATTGTGGTACTGAGAGCAAGGATCAGTTCACTGACTTCGCCGTTCTTTATCTTTTCTTCTAACGGAGCAATCGTAAGGTCATCGGGGCCTATACCATCCATAGGTGAAATAACTCCGCCAAGCACATGATATATCCCCCCGAACTGATGAGTATTTTCAATAGCCATTACATCCCTTATGGTTTCAACAACGCATATTGTTGAGTGGTCGCGTGAAGGGTTTGCACAAATATCACAAGTCTCCTTGTCCGAAATATTGTAGCACGACGAGCAATAGTGTATCTCACTCCTCATTGTCCTGATGGCCTCAGAAAAATGGTCAACCATCTCCTTGTCCTGTTTGAGCAGAAACAGCACCAGCCGGAGAGCGGTCTTTTTACCTATTCCCGGCAATTTGCTGAATTCATTCACAGCACTTTCCAACAGTTTCGACGGATAATGAGTTGATATCATTTTACTTGTTTCTATCAGGCAGTGCAAATGTAACAAAAAAACACAAGAAAATATTTTACTATAAATTGTTACTTTTGGAATTCAAAACAGAACAATATGAATCCCATTCTTACAGCCGGTGTGATCGGCGGATACTTTTTGCTTTTGATCATCATTTCACTCATAACGGGCAAAAAAGCCGACAACGATACATTTTTCAGGGGGAACAAAAAGTCGCCGTGGTACATTGTTTCCATAGGTATGATCGGGGCTTCGCTTTCCGGAGTTACTTTCATCTCTGTTCCGGGATGGGTAGGAGCTACCGGGCTTACGTACATGCAAATGGTCTTCGGCTATTTCCTCGGATATGTTACCATAGCCCATGTTCTACTGCCGCTTTACTACCGGCTTAACCTGACCTCGATATACACATACCTTGAGACCCGTTTCGGTTTCTGGTCGTACAAATCGGGAGCGATACTGTTTCTTGTATCAAGGATCATTGGCGCATCTGCCAGGCTGTTCCTGATGTCGAACGTGCTTCAGCTTACCCTGTTCGATGCTCTCGGCATCCCTTTTGCATTCACGGTGATAATCACGATACTGCTGATATGGCTTTACACTTTCAGAGGGGGAATAAAGACGATTATCTGGACAGACACTCTTCAAACCACCTTCATGCTGCTTTCGGTGATCCTTACAGTAATATTCATTAGTAAGGCTATGGACCTGTCTTTCGGCAGCCTCGTTGATGTGATAAAAGATAGTGATTACTCAAATATGTTCGTGTTCGATGATTTCCATTCGAAACAGAATTTTTTCAAGCAATTCCTATCGGGTGCATTCATTACCATTGTGATGACCGGCCTTGATCAGGATATGATGCAAAAGAACCTAACCTGCCGCAACCTGAAAGAGGCCCAGAAGAACATGTACTGGTACAGTGCCGCTTTTGTGCCTGTCAACTTGCTGTTCCTCGGCCTCGGGGCACTTCTTTTCATCTTTGCCAATAACAACGGTATAGCCATTCCCGAACGTGCAGATGACCTTTTCCCTTTGATTGCCACCGGCGGCTATCTGCCTGAGATCGTGGGAATAGTTTTCATCCTCGGGCTTGTTGCCGCAGCTTACTCAAGCGCCGACTCAGCTCTCACATCACTAACCACATCCTTTTCTGTCGATATTCTTGACATTTCAAAATACAACGAAAATAAAGCTAAAAGAATTCGTCTTGCTGTTCACATCGGCTTTTCCGTAATCCTGGTTTTTGTAATTCTTCTGTTCAAAGCATTGAGCAGTGAAAGTATAATCAGCACCCTTTTCACACTTGCCGGGTACACATACGGACCTTTGCTGGGACTTTATGCTTTTGGGCTATTCTCGAAGAAAACGGTTAACGACAAATGGATACCCGTTATTGCCATTGCTTCACCCGTCCTCACCGGAATACTTGATTTTAATTCAGTACAGTGGTTCGGTTTTCAACTCGGATTCGAGAAGCTCATCATCAATGGTGGAATTACAATACTGGCACTCTTCATTCTGTCAAAAAACAAAAAAAATTAAGATCGGAATACGTGTAATATGAAAATCATTTGTCATACTAATGTAACGAAAGAATGAAAGTTGAGTTTTGTATTACTTCTGTTTAACATTCTACAACGTTATCCGATTTAGCAAAAAGAAGTAAAAAGCCATCCTGAAACGTCAGGATGGCTTTTTTCGGCTGTTTTTTATTTTTTCAACCTATCTTTTGATCAGCTTTTCAGTTTCAACCATTCCGTCGGCAAAAGTTATTTTTATGACATACAAACCTTTCGGCATAACGCTGGTCGAAATTACAACTTTACCCGACATCTCTTGTTGGTCCAAAACTACATACCCTATAGTATTCAGTATTTGTATGCGTGATACAGTTTTTGCAGAATTTATCCTGACCTCATCAGTAACAGGATTGGGCCAAACCCTGACATCACTACTTTTAACTGCTCTGACAAGAGTTGCAGTTTCAGTGGTGAATGACCAGACGCCAGATCCTGAAAAACCTGTAAATAAATTTGGCACCTCAGCATTATCTTTTATCGCTCCATTCTCCACCTCAACATAATACTTTATTCCTGATTCAAGATCTTTTGACATAATAATGTGAACCTCATCCTCTTCAAATTGCACCTGACTTGCATCATTAACATCAAACGCTCCCACAAGAATATTTCCATTTACTTTCTTCAGATAAATTTTACCAATGCCGGCTTGCACCGACTCTTTGAAATACATCGTCAGTGCATTTCCGGGAAGATCAACTGGAACTCCTGTTGCTCCATTTTCAGGATAAAAAGGGTAATCGTCGTATAACCCTGCAAAAACAACATCAGTTATATGAAATTGCCCCGACGAATCAGCCACCTGGTAATTTAGCTTATCCGAGATCCTAAGTAAATAATCTCCTTCTTCAACATCTTCAATACTCAAAGTATAAACACCATTTGACGCCTGAACAGGATGACCAACAATATTTGTCCATTCCGTTTCCGTTTCTTTTTTACCTTCAATAACTATACTATCCATCCCTGATGCAGTCCATGTTATACTTACCTGTTTATCATTTGAAATTTCATCTCCATCTTTCGGAGATATCAGGTCAATCGACTCATTTACTGCTCCGGGAGTAGGAACAGAAGGAACAAAAGTTGACGTATTTCTTTCTCCCCCGCTGCCATTCGGAATTCTTTGTAAAGAATGATGATCTTTATTATGTGCTCCGTTCTCATTTAATTGCGGCTCATTATCATTCAAAAGAACCAGCAATCCTGCGTTATCCGGATCATCGGTATCATATACCACTGCATCGACCAGATTTGTTGTTTCCGGTGTCGTAGGGACATAACCTCCATTGTAAAGTGCCACTGCGTCAGCTCCGTTTTGAAGCCAGCTGGAAGTTTTTATAACAATATCCGGATTTATGCCAGAAGGACCTATAAGAAAATAACCTCCTGCTTCAATAACAAAACCATCAAGATGAAATTCCCTATACGCTTTGCTATTGGATCCGTTAAACAACACCAACGTATAGCCTGAAAGATCAGCAGCAGAATTACCTGCATTAAATAATTCCACAAACTCAGCCCTGTCAACTCCCGGGGTATCGGAATCTATTTCATTGATTAAAACCGATTGCCCCTTCAATGCCGTGTTCAGCATTGCACATAAAATAAAAAGTACAAGTTTTTTCATGATAAAAAATTTTATTCAACATAAAAAGTTACTTAATTTTTAAATTTAAATCAAGACCTCAATGCTATCGAAAACATACTTAACAGTTTATTTACCTGCTGTGTCAGTTGCTTTGATGCTCTTGCTCTATTTGTTTTTATTGCAACGACAGGGAATTCATGCACAACACAACTTAATGGCAAAAGGAATTGTTATATATTTGTATAAATTTGAACAAACAAAAATTACAGGATATGAAACAAGTAAAAAGAATTTTATTGGCAGTATTGATAGTTCCGCTTTTAAGCAGCTGCGGATATAACACTATGGTAGAGCTTTCGGAAGCAGTGGATGCACAGTGGGCACAGGTTGAAAACGTGTATCAGCGCAGATCGGACCTGATACCTAACCTTGTAAACACTGTAAAAGGATATGCCTCACACGAAAAAGAGACTTTACAGGCTGTTGTTGAAGCCCGTGCCAAAGCTACCAGCGTGAATATTTCGGCTGATAAGCTGAATGCAGAAACATTCCGGAAATTCCAGGCAGCACAAGACGGTCTCTCTTCAGCACTTTCAAAGCTAATGGTTGTTATGGAGCGCTATCCCGACCTGAAAGCAAATCAGAACTTCCTCGACCTGCAGGCACAGCTTGAAGGCACTGAAAACCGCATTGCCGTTGAACGCCGTAAATTCAATGAAGCAACTCGGAAATACAACACATACATCAAAAAATTCCCGCATAACATGATAGCAGGAATGTTCGACTTTGAAAAGAAACCATATTTCAAAGCTGAAGCGAAAGCACAGGAAGCACCTAAGGTGGAGTTTTAATCGAGGACTGAGAAATTGAGTGTTTGAAGAAATGAAAGAACTTTTCTGAATGCTCAAACCCGCAATAAAATTTTAAACAGTAACTATGAAAGATTTTCTGTCAAACGAAGACAAAAAGAGAATAGTTGATGCAATAAAAGAAGCTGAACTGAACACCTCGGGTGAGATCAGAGTACATATCGAATCACACTGCAAAAGCAATGTCCTCGACAGGGCTGCATACATCTTCGAAAAGCTTAAGATGCACAAAACAGCCCTGCGAAACGGAGTGCTTTTTTACCTTGCATACAAAGACCGTAAGTTCGCCATCCTTGGAGATGCAGGTATTAATGCCAAAGTGCCGGATAATTTCTGGGACGAGATAAAAGACAAAATGGCCGAAAAGTTCAAAGAGGGAAAATTTGCTGAAGGTCTGGCAAAAGGTATAATCGAAAGCGGCAATCAGCTCAAAAAACATTTCCCTCACAAAGCCGATGATGTTAACGAACTGTCAGACGATATCTCATTCGGTGATTAACCCAAAAAAAAGATTTAATGAAAAACATAGTTATACTTTCTCTGCTTCTTGCATTTACATTTTCGGTTCAGGCACAAAAGCTGCCTGAAAAGCCCAATCCGCCACGGTTGGTAAATGACTTTGCTGGGGTATTGTCGCCGGAAGAAAGAAACACTCTTGAGAGGCAGTTAGTACAGTTCAACAACGAAACAAGCACGCAGATAACCATTGTTACCGTAAAATCACTTGACGGAACCTCTGTCGATGACTTTGCATTCAAGCTGGGTGATAAATGGGGCATCGGTCAGAAAGGAAAAGACAACGGGATACTTATCCTTGTTAAACCCAAATACGGCAATGACAAAGGAAAGGCTTTCATCGCAACAGGATACGGCCTCGAAGGTGTTGTGCCTGATGCCGTAGCTAACAGGATCGTTGATTACGAGATGATACCTCATTTTAGACAGAATGACTACTTCGGAGGTTTACAGGCCGCAGTGAACACATTGTTAAAACTCACGAAAGGGGAGTTCACTTCCGACGGTTACATGAAACAGACACAACGTCAGGAAAGTCCTGTCGCAGCCTTCATTCCGTTTCTCATATTTTTGATATTTGCCATTATCTTCGGAAGGGCCAGGAGGCGGGCATACACAGCATCAGGCCGGGGAGGCAGCAGTCTGCCTTTCTGGTTGCTTATGGGTTCGATGGGCAGCAGAGGCCACTCCGGCCACTGGGATAACTTCTCAGGAGGAGGAGGAAGCTTTGGAGGAGGAGGCGGATTCGGAGGTTTTGGAGGCGGCAGCTTCGGCGGCGGCGGTGCCGGAGGAAGCTGGTAACATTCTGACCTTTTCATCATCCCCTGAATTAAGGACACCGAATGCCGAATTCCGAAGTTTCTTCACTTCGTTATTTGACATTCGTCATTTTTCTATCCATTGTGCACCAGCTTTTAAAATTGCGTTTATTCGCTGTCGGGTTAATAATAACATCTTTTTAAGGCAGAATAAATGACAGGGCCGGCGGGGTTTCGTGATTAAGATTAGGGAACACCCTGATCGAGCCCTCATTCAAGTAGTCATTTGAGTAAAAGGAATCTCCATACGCTTTCACAAATATTGTCTGTCCCGACTGAAAACCCATATCATAGAAGTAATCCTTTTTCATCTCAACAGTGAAAGGTGTTTTACTGGCAGTAAACTGTTCCGAAAAACTTTTGTAAGTAGAATCACTCACCGCGGCATTATCATCGAAAAACAGACGGATATACCTGTTCTCCTTAACCGTTGCCGGAGGGTTAGTGATGACAGTAACAAAAATAGTATCGCCGCTTACCTCATTGGTCAGCACCTTGATCGTTGTTGTCGTTTTCTCGCTCAGCATAGGAATTAAACTTACGAATGTTGGTTTTCCGTCGGCACTGTGTTTTATGCCGTTCAAAACATAAGTACCAAATCCCTCTTTCTCAAAAACAAGTTTGCATTCACCATAAGGCACATTTTTGATCACGTACATGCCCATCACATCTGTTATCCCTTTAACCTCCACATCAGCATTCAATGCAGTAACAAACATTGAGTGGTTATCAATACTGTAGCCTGATTCATCGTAAAGATGTACATATCCGTAAATGTCTGGATCTTTCAATCCATTGTCATCATCAAGACACGAGTATGAGGTTACTGCTAACAAAGCCAACAAAACCGGAACTATTATTTTTTTCATATCTTCTTCTTTTTTCACCCAAGTCCATCAGGAAGCAAAGCATGAGCTAAACTAATGGTCCCATAAGGGTTAACCCATGATGGCAAATTCCTTTATCATTTTAACAAAACAAACTGGTAATAGTTTCATGACTCCTGACCCAATATAAAAAGGCATGTCACAATCTTTAATTCTTACAGAGTAAAAATATTACGGTGCCCAGCACCTGAGCGGCAGAGCCGCGGTGATATTTGTGGAAATAATGATAGTTTCATGACTCCCGCCCCACTACAAAAAGTTATGTCACAATCATTTCTTTAGTTTGTGTGTCATTTTAGAAGTAGTACATTCCTGCGTACGCAGGGATCTCAGCATCTCGGATTTTAAACTCACTGACTTTAATTTATACCTTCTAAAAAACTGTCGGTGTCACTCGAAGTGACGCCGACAGTCAACAGTACGAATTTTCTCCTCCTCCAAATGTGGTATGTTGGGAGGGGACTTTTAGATTCCTGATCTATCGGCCGGAATGTATTGCACAGAGTAAGGAGATAGTATTTGTATAAAAATGCGACTTTTATTTTTACGATATAATTTTTGTAAAAGATTGAATTGCAGGCATCAGGTCAGGAGTTCTGATTTTTTTAAGCCGTACTTCATACACATAAAAAAGCCGGGCAAAACCCGGCTTTAATTTTAAAATAGTTTTTACTACTCTTTCTTTCCGCTTATCTCATCATCAACAAGTATTCTTCCACAATACTCACAAACGATGATCTTTTTACGTGAACTGATATCGAGACGCCTCTGTGGCGGTATCTTGTTGAAACATCCGCCGCAAGCATCACGCTGGATAGTTACAACAGCAAGTCCGTTACGTGCATTCTTGCGAATACGTTCAAATGCAGTCAACAAACGCTCTTCAACATTCTTCTTGATAATCTCTGCTTTCTTCTCAAGTTTTTCTTCCTCAACTCTTGTTTCACTGATGATCTCATCAAGTTCCGATTTCTTTGACTCAAGGTCTTTCTTTCTCTCCTCATAAAGAACCCTTGATGTTTCTATCAGCTCTTTCTTGCCACTCAGCTCATTAATGTACTCTTTAATGCGCTTTTCACAAAGCTCTATCTCAAGCTTCTGGAACTCTATCTCTTTCGAAAGCGAATCGTACTCCCTGTTGTTTCTTACATTCGATTGCTGTGCCTCATATTTTTTGATAAGAAGCTCTGCCTCCTTTATCTCATTCTTTTTAGCAAGTACTGCATCATTCAGATTCTTGCTCTCCTCGTTAAGATTGTTCAAACGAGTTTCGAGACCTTCGATCTCATCTTCAAGATCCTGGACCTCCAACGGCAATTCACCGCGTAAAGTCCTGATCTTATCGATCTCTGAAACAACCTGCTGAAGATCGTAAAGAGCTTTCAACTTGTCTTCAACTGTCAACTCTGCCTTTGTGTTCTTTTTAGCCATTATATTAAAAATATTTTATCGGATTCGTATTTACTTCTGATAAACGGATTGCAAAATTAGAGATTTTTTTTGTAAGTATCTCAAAAAATAGCTCTTTAGTGAACTGTTCGCTCTCAAAATGTCCGATATCGGCAATCAAAATGCGGTTTTCGGCATCAAAAAACTGATGATACTTAAAATCACCCGAGATGAAGATATCGGCCCCGGCATAAACAGCCGCTCCAAGAAACTCGCTTCCCGCACCTCCGCACAAAGCAACTTTCTTAACCGGTCTGCCAAGTAATGACGTATGTTTTAAACATTCAACATTAAACGTTTCTTTCAGAAAAGCGAGGAACTGCAATTCATCTACCGGACTTTCCAGCTCCCCAACCATGCCGAGGCCTGCTCCGTACCACTCATTCTCGAGTGTGTAAAGATCGTAAGCCGCCTCTTCGTAAGGATGTGCATCGAGCATTGCAGCCACAACCCTGTTTTTGATAAAATCAGGCATAACTGTTTCGATCCGCACCTCGGGTTCAAAATGGAGCTTTCCTTTCTCTCCCACAAACGGATCCGTATTCTCTCCTGCCCTGAACGTTCCAGTTCCCGATACATTGTAACTGCATGAATCGTAATTGCCGATCACGCCCGCGCCTGCTTCAAAGATCGCATTACGAACCTTCTCCGCATAATCTTCAGGGACATAAACAACAAGTTTCAGCAGTCTGTGCCGGACGGGCTTTAACACCGAAGTATTCACTAACCCCAGCCTCTTCGCCATCATTCCGCTTACCCCGTCGGGAACACTGTCAACATTGGTATGGCCGGCAAAGATCGCAACTCCGTTCTTTATCGCCTTCATCACAATTCGTCCGGTTACGGTACTGTCGGTTATGTTTTTCATTCCGCGGAAGATGAGCGGATGATGTGCAACTATCAGATTGCAGTTGTTCTCTATCGCCTCGTCAAGTACTTCCATGGTAACATCGAGGGTTATCAGCACCCCTGATACCT
>Ga0256827_10002561_pt1 | contig 11645 bp, 16 predicted proteins | sample CV84metaG_FD_185977 | JGI IMG/M metagenome (GOLD analysis project Ga0256827, IMG submission 185977) | Hydrothermal vent microbial communities from East Pacific Rise, Pacific Ocean - CV84 | ecosystem: Environmental > Aquatic > Marine > Hydrothermal vents | place: Pacific Ocean: East Pacific Rise... | reverse complement strand
GCTTTTCGTCAAGTCAATAATTTTAGTCTTTTCTGAGGTGTTGGTGGGTGTCGCCGGAATATGCAGTGGGCATCGTCGCCCTTTCCTCTTGCGAACAGGGGACATTTCTATGATATGAAACTTCAAGCTGTTTTTCTTGTGAGTCCCATTTTGTCGCCAATGATAGATATTCTAATAAGTGCAAATATAAGATCCACCGACAGAGAAATTAAATCACGGAGTCATATCCAACTTGGAATAAAGCATCTGCCGCCAATCATATAGAGAAAGGACACTGACCCGAATGAATGCCAACAAAGAGATTTTGTATCAGCACGTTAAATTTCTGACCACTTTAAGGCCATTCCGAAATTATCAAAATCTGGAGTCACTGGAGCAAGTGTGTCATTACCTGAGCGGCGAGTTTGAAAAATATGGACTGGAATCCGTCGAGCAACCATTTACTGTACAAGGGACAGAGTACAAAAACATCATCGCCTCGTACAATCCACAAAAACAAAGACGGTTGATTGTAGGTGCCCATTACGATGTTTGCGGAGACCAACCCGGAGCCGATGACAATGCAAGTGCCGTTGCGGGGTTACTTGAATCAGCAAGGATGGTGACTGAGGCGAAACCAGATATTGACTATCGAATTGATTTTGTTTCTTTCTGCCTTGAAGAACCACCATTTTACGCAACCCGAGAGATGGGCTCTCACATTCATGCGGAGTCACTCAACGAGTTCAAGGCAGACATCATCGGCTTAATCAATTTTGAAATGATCGGCTATTTTCACGATGGAGATCAGCAGTACCCGGACACAAGATTGAGTCAGATTTATCCCGAAAAAGCGAATTTCATCGCGGTCGTTGGTAAAAATACCTATCATGAGTTCAATCAAAAAGTGTACGAACTTATGAAGGTTGATGCGGATATTGATGTGCAGATAATTGATCACCCAATGGTCGAAGATCTCGCTGGCATGTCGGACCAGAGGAGTTACTGGGAATTCGATATCCCAGCACTAATGATCAATGATACTTCATTCCTCCGCAATCCAAACTATCATAAAATGAGCGATGATATTGACACCCTGAGTTTTGATCATATGAAGGAAATAGTTACGTGCACCTACAAAGCTATTACTGGGCTTTCGTTGATTTAGATTGGCAAAGCGCCGGTTAATTGGATAACCGAGGGGACTCTCCCAGATTCACACAGGCTGTTCGCTAAAAAAAAGTAGCACAACCTGTCGTTGTGTGAGATTAAGATATTTATTATTGAATGCCGCTTGGTAAAACCGACACGTAAGAAGAAATAGTACAGGGTGATTCGTTTCTGGCTCAAACTGATTTGGGCGGCGACCATTGAAAAATGGTTTTAAACTCAACAAATAGGCGATTGAATAGGGGAAGTGAAAAATGTGCACAAATATAGATAACGAAATTAGAAAAATGACATCAGATCATGTGAACTAGTTTCGCTTTAACAATTCCCCGTGTGGCAAAGAGGATATCTTCAGTCTCATGGCCATTCACCTGAGCAAATCTGACTGCATTATCAAGAACTGCCGGGGATGCATCCAGATTCATCAACTCTGAGAGAGCCTCCTCCGGCAGTTCGAGTTCATGTTTTGCGATAATCCGATTCCAAACCTCTTCCCGGGCCGATTTCGGTGGACTTTTGATTTCGAGGACCAATGACATTCTGCGTACAATTGTTTCATCCAGAGAAGAGACATCATTGATGATACAGATTGTTGGAACCGGGTTCTTCTCAAAGAGTCGATTAGTGAACACTTTGGATGCAAACTGTAGTTGGCCACCGAATAGTGCCGCAAACCCAGATCGTTCAAACAAGTCATCCATCTCATCAAACATCAACAGGTTGTCGTTTTGATATTGGAGTAGGCTCTGGGTCAGTCGCATAGCGTCAAGTCGTTCTCGCCGAGTGGGTTCATCGCCATCATCATCAGTTTCTCCAATCGCATAGAGGTTGCAGCCGATTTGTTGTGCCAGGGTCTTGCAAAATTCGGTCTTTCCAGTTCCCGGTGCTCCCCAGAGCAAAATATTGATTCCGTTTAGGTTCTGTCGCAGAGATTTTTCTAGGAGACCCAAAAGGGGTATGCGGATCTCATCTAAATGAGAAAAATCATCTCAAGCAAGTTCTGATTTGACTGATTTCCCGAGAATATGAGTCCGAATATCATCTTGATTATCGCAGGTTTTCAGTAAGGCATCTGCAACAGAGTCCGGCAAATCAAACCGATCAGTCAGGTCATTCCCTTTGTAGGTTTTTAATTGGATTAAACTGGAGGAAACTAATTAACTGGTGATACTCAATCGTTCTGTCACAACTTTTTTATCCAAACCTGTCAGTAAGGAAATTGTTTGAAGGGGTGTTCCCCCTGTTTTTCCCAGATCGTCAAATAATCTTTCCAGAGCATCGTGGATCTTGTAACGGGCTACCAAACTGAAAATTGTTTTGTCACACTCGTCAAATTTCATTTCATCTGCCAATGTTGTTAAACTGTGCTCTAGTGGGCTTATCGGGATCTCATTTTCAAGAGCTTTTGTTGCCGACAGGAGGGATCTCATTTCTACAAGAAATCGTTTCTGGCAGCCCTTAATCCCAGAATGATCTCTGATCGCACCCATATAGCTATCCAGCAACTCCCAGGTTTTTTCACTGATACCATTACCAAAGAGATTCTCCAAATGATCTTCTAGTCAACTGCAAGCTTCGGAGAACATTTTTTGTGTCATTCGATGATCAAAGAGTAGATTTCTCAGGTAGCCACGTAGAACTTTCTTTTCAAAATTATCCAGCATTTTTTGTCTCCTTTTGTCGTACTGTGAATACTGCAGGCACAAGGCGACAGAATGTGACCTTCGGTTGGTGGGAAATGGTTTAGCGGATTATTTCGTTTGAATGTGCCAATTGGTCAATAAGATTTTCGATGAGACGAATCAGGTCTTCTTCACAGTAATCACCAACCATTTCAATGTCGTGAGAAAAAAGGTCCACAGTGGTAATATCCATAGTCAGAATGTCATATTCTTTTGCAATCCAGATGTCGTTTCATCATCAGAAATATCGAGGATGGGAAATTCCTCTTTTTCGTAAATTAATTTCTTTGTGATGATGGCATTTTTCTTTTCCGTCAGTATGGTTGCAGCTTTCTCTCTTCCGTTTTTATTTCGGATTTTCCGCCAATGTGATTTTGATTTTTTTCTGGTCAAATCTGGGGTAACCAACTCGGGGAAGTATTTTCTAACTGTATCACTTAACAACATGGAAACTCCTTGGACCGCAAATATTCAGTCATCTTTCAGATTATTTAAATAGAGGACAGGTCGCTACCATCACCGTATTCGGTGTCCTGAACTCAAGTTTTTGGCAAGAGATAGGGAGACCATATTTATCTTCACTATGAGCCTATCCCCATATGACGAATTGAGACGCTTACTAAATGTTGAATTTTTAGAGCTGCGCATTACAAATCATGGCGTCACACTTTGTCGTCTTAATATGCTTTTTATAAAGGGAAGGGGGTTTGTCCACAATCATTTCAAATGAAATCCTTAATTCATGATCGACATTGAACAATCAAAATTACATGAAAAATAGAGATGCAGAAAAAGTAGGTAAGTCTGTTTCATGTGTAGTGAACACCGGAATCAGGGTTAAAGATGGTCAAATAAATATGATTTGGCATAAAGAATTAGAAACTATTCACGATTAATGGTATGTTGTTTTGTGCGTCTTATTCTTCATGCGCTAGCTTGTTCTTTGAGAACAAAGGAGACCTGTTGTGGGTAGTAATAAAAGTTACGAAACATTGAAGCGGCAATGGTTACTACTCAATCGTATGCCCCACCGTGGCCGAAAGGGAACTAAGTATTTCCAGGAGGCCCTTCGGGAGATGGGATTGGATGTTTCTTTGCGAACGATCCAGCGTGATTTGAAGGAATTATCCCGTCAATTTCCATTGGTCAGCGACGAAGAACGTATTTCTGGGTGGAAATGGTCAGAGGATGCAGCCGTTTTTGATATCCCCGGGATGGATCCCCATGTGGCTCTAGCATTCAAGATGATTGATTTGCACTTGGGGAAAATGCTGCCTGAGAGTTGTTTGGGCTTCCTGAAACCGTATGGAAAGCGGGCCGGGGAAGTTTTAAATCAACTTGATGATAGCGGTGTTGCTAAATGGCCCAAAAAGATCGCTCGTATATCACGCCACCTGACTCTGGAACCACCAGAGATTGATCGGTTTGTTTTGAATACGATCTATGATGGGTTGTTACTGGAACAACAACTGGAAATTTTTTATTGCAATCGAGTTGACAGTGAAACGCAGCAGGGAGTTGTCCATCCTTTAGGGCTAGTTTTTGTTGATAACGTTGCCTACCTCGTTTGTACTTTCTGGAAATACCATGATTTACGTCAGATCGCCTTGCACCGAATGAGTTCTGCTCAATTGCTAGATGAACCATCCAGAACCCCAACTGGATTTAAATTGAAAGATTATATTGCCTCGGGGAAGTTTGATGTTCCCCAGACTGAAGGGAAGATTCAATTAAAATGTCTGTTTGACCCGTATGTTGCAAAACATTTAAGTGAATCCCCCCTTAATCAAACCCAAAAATTAGCTACCCAAGAAGATGGTCGTATTCAGTTGACAGCCGAGGTTGAAGATACTGCTCAACTCCGCTGGTGGATTTTAGCATTTGGAGATCAGATTGAAGTAGTTTCCCCAGCAACCTTGCGGCAGGATATTTCGCAAACACTGATTAAAGCTTTAGAGAAATATTAATAACAATCATAGCGAAGAGTTAAAGCCTGAAAAAGATGATTTCATCGAAAAAATTAAAAACACCATTGATGGGCTCAGAATGAAGGATATATCTACAAAAATTATTGCGGTTGGGATTACATCTTTTTTCGTCACTATTATCGTGTCTATGTGCTTCTTTTTTTTAAATTCAGAATATTTTTTATCTTCCCTTGTTTCGATAGTTGCTATTCCGTGTTCACTTATCTCTGTAGGAATGTTTTTTGCCCCTGAGACACGGTTTTTGACGATTAACATTGTTATCGTCCCAGCTTTAATACTCACAGCCAAGTTTGTAAGCCTGCATACAGCGCTCATTTTATGGCTAATAATTGAAATTTTTGTTTTTGTTACCAGAATATCCGCTATATCTGAACTGAAAAAAACAGCGGAACAATCGCATTGGATTTATCATAATTACAGGGAGATTTACGTTTTTCATGGGTTAGTTTCTGCTACTGCAGTCGGATTTTTATATTATGTTGCCTATATTAATGGTTCCTTCGAGTATGCAATAAAACTAATTTCAGATATCGGTGGGGAAGGCTTAGTCTGGCAGCTTGTCAGGTTTTCTTTTTGGCCACTTTTTGCACTGTTGTTAGTTTCAAGTTTTGTATTTTTAGGGATGGTTTTAAGGGAAATTCTTGAGGCTCTCTCGCTTAATCATCAGGTTGATGATCTTTTTAATAAAAGATAGTTTGATGAAAAAAGTACCGACCATAAGAGGAAACGTCGCATATTTTATTTTACCTCAAGGTGAGATAAAGGAGACTACCTTATTTATTAGATCGCACCCGTAAACCAGTTTGGCGTCTTATTTTGTCGTGCTCGCGGCTTAGGATTAAGAATCATCGCCATTTAAGTAAGAGATAAGCTATTTACTTGGAAACGGAGCTTCTATGACTGATTTACTGGCAACAATCAAAATGAAATCACAAAGTTACCGTCCGGGTGATCTTGTGGAGTTGATAGGCTATCGGCAATCACAACAAACTAAAGCTGTGAACCGGTTAAATTTATTATTATCGGTTCCTAGCCTGTTGAGGTGGTATGACCAAAGCGGTTTTGACTTCAAGTATTCCAACCGTGAATTTCTTCTCAAATTAGGGGATGTTTTGAATATCCCACAGGCGGAAGTCACTGCTGGCATTACTGCGACAAATAAAGAACAAGTGAGAATTGTCAAGATGTTTCAGCCATATATTTTTATTGATACAAATTTCAAGCGGCAGAGCCAACCGATTTTTGTTCTCGCTTTTCTCGAGGGACGGAGACATATCAATATCTCAAGAGACGATGTCCTTCGTGATAAAGAGGCTGAACTTAAGCGGATACAACGTATTGTTATACAGCATTACCGGGATAATAAAGGTTCCCTGAACCTCTGGGGGAAAATTCAACGCTATATTTATGTTTTTGATGTCAATCAGCAATGGGCAATCTTACCCAATGGAGAAGTATCCAACACCGACAGATATAGACAGCAAAGAGCTTCTCTAACTCTAAAAGGTAAAGATATTTGCCCGTTAATTGGTGCAGTTGAATAAAAGAGTCCGTCCTACTTGATGAAAAAAGCACCAACAATAATTGGGACTATCGCATACTTCATTTCACCTCATGGTGAAATAGAAGAGGTTCCATTGTCCCATATTGCAACCGTGATAAAAAGTCCCGCCCTGTTTGATCTGACCCCTGATAAGATTTCAGCGACATATCTGAAGCATGATGAACCTGTTGGATTAGAAGGGAAAGCTCGAGAGGAACTCCTCAATCAAGTTATTCAGTCCGGCTGGATTCGCTTGCGACGCTATCCAAATCGACAATGGTCAATTACAGTTAATCGTCTTACCCAGGAAAAAAAGTTATTACTTCAGGTTTGGGCAGAGACATTGATCAGTGGTTTTTGGGGCATTAGAGAAGCTGATGTTTACTTGCCCGTGGTGATTACTCAAGTCAGATCGGAGAAAAAGATATTAACGACAATGGAAGGTCTTTTGGAAAAGTATCACGTTGGAAATTAGTCTGAATTTTGAAAGAATCGTCTGGTACAAAACTTGACATTTGTAATAAATAATGTATCAATTATAATTGATACTATTTTAAGTGGGAGAAGGTCATGGGAAATAGATTCGATACAGTACCAGTAGAGGAAGACACACATATTTTATTCAGTCTTGAAGCTCACCTTGGTGAAACTGAAGTGTTATATCAAAAATGGGTTTGGGACGGTATCACAGCCGAAAGCATTATCTTTGTGACTGAAGATATCAAGCAAATGAGCGATAAAGAGCTTGAGAAGGAAGTCAGGACCTCTCCGTTACTAAAATCTGATACGAAAATTACGATTTCAAGATCTGATTCGGGTTTTACGTTTGTTAATTTCAATTTTGAAATCTAACCAATAAAAGGGCTTTTTGCGGTAGGGTGGAAGATACGATAAGTAACTTGAAAAGGGAGTTAAAGCATCTCCGTTACTGAAATCAGATACGAAGATCACTACCAAGAAATCTAATTCTGGATTTACGTTCATAGATTTGTAATTTTAAAATCTAAGGTATGAGCATCTGTAAGACAGGAGAAAATATTATGAGCAAGAAAATTATCTGTGCTTCAACAAACAAAGAAATAGGTGGTTATGATGGAGATTTAACGGTTGAACTCATATTGGAAGGGGAACGCCGTCTCCTTATTCTTTCAAATTTTGAAATCAACGTAACTGAGGATACAGATTGGGAAGAAGTCCTTTACGACGCTTCTCTCGAAGGTGATTTGGATGAACAATATCCCTACATTAGTGTCGCAATTACATCACCATTTTCTGATAAAAATACAGTTATTTGCCTTCAGAAAGAAGCCTCTGATTCAGATGAAGTAGAGACGATCAATTTAGAGGACTTGCCACCGGGAAAACATTTTTTTGAAGAATTAATAGTTGATTGCTTTTCGGGCAAATTCAGAGGAGATATGGAAATAAACTTTTCTGAGGTTGAGGACCAGGATGATCTTCTAGAAGTTGTGTCTGAAATTCTTTTTGATGAATACGAATGGAGCTTCTACTATTTTGCAGGTTGTCTTGCGTGGATAACTGGTGAACATACAGTAGAAGCAATAAAGTAACGATTTTTCAAGGGAATACTGTAGCATGATACGACAGACCAACAACACCCTTGAACGCATCATGGAGGAAGTCAGACGATAACCTCGCAGCCCTGTGTTACGCTTAAGTTCACGGCGGATTGTTGCTTTATACCGGTCAAGAATTCCAACGATCTCTGTTGGTGTTTGATCTGCTGATTTCAGAGCGTAAATCTGGTATCGTTCTTCTTGAGTAAGCTGACGGAGACGTTTAAAATAGTAGACACTGTATTGCGATTGACACCAATTAAAGCTGCTGCTGTTCGAGCTGTTGAACCCAAGACAAAGTGTTCTATGAGTCGTCTTGTTTAGTTTTACTTAGACGATAAATCTCTATCTGGGACAATGACGCAAGCATTTAAATTTATGTTTTGCAAGGCTTATGAATGCAGAATCTCAAGCGAATGGAAACTTCGATATTGATCGCAACTATTGAGCGATTGGAGCAAGCGTATCGAAATGGCAAACCAGAAGTCAGCGATAATGAATTTGATCATGTCTATCTTGCTGAATTGGAACGTCGTAATCCTGATCATCCCCTTCTCAATCGTATTGGAACCGAAAATGATTTCGGATTTGGTAAGGTTGTCCATCCGCAACCTATGTTGTCTACAGCAAAAACCTACGATATGGAAGGCATTGCCAAATTTTGCCAGCGAGTTGCGGCAATGGCTGATAGTATCAATATTGATCCAGCGACCATTGAGTACCGCGTCACCGCCAAGCTTGATGGCATGGCCGCTCGTTACGATGGGCAACAACTCGTGACTCGGGGGGATGGTTTAAAAGGGAACGACATTACCTCAGCCATTGGTAAAGGTGTTGTCATGGATGGTCCCGGTATTGGCGAAATCGTGATGTCCAAGGCGTACTTCGAGGGGAATTTGATCGAAAGCTTTAGCCATCCCAGAAATGTCGTTGTTGGTGCCGTTGGTGCAGACATTCTGAGCAGGGAGTCGCAAATAGCTCTTACCTCTGGTGCAATTCGATTTGTTAATTATCAAAATTTACATGCAATTATCTGTGATGCCTCTACTCTTCTTGAAAAGTTAGAAGATATCCACATGCAGTTCTTGCAGGAAACTGAATATCCCATCGATGGTATTGTGATTGAGGTTGTAGATGAAGCCATTAAAGTAAAAATGGGGGCAAACAGTCACCATCATCGTTGGATGTTAGCAAAAAAGATTAAAGGCGAACATGCAATAACCACTGTTGTTGATATTGAGTGGAGGACAGGCAGAACTGGTCGAATCACACCCACGGTTATTTTGGATCCTGTTCATCTATCTGGAGCAAAAATCTCACGGGTTACTGCACATCATGCGGGCAACGTTAAAAAATTGGGAATAGGTGAAGGTGCTACTCTTCGGATTTTAAGATCGGGAGAAGTCATTCCTTTTATTGATAAAGTCATTCATCCGGTTGAATCTGTGAATATTCCTACACAATGTCCGGCCTGTGGAACAACAATAACCTGGGATCGGGACTTTATTATTTGTGATGCCGATGACTGTATTTCCAAATCTATTCGACACCTGTTCCACTATTTCAAAACAATCGAAAATATTGATTTATTCGGTGAAAAGACCCTAGAAAAAATCGTCAATCATGGCTATCGAGATCTGCTCTCAATCTATCAGTTGACAGCTAGGGACTTTGAATCGTGTGGATTCAGCTTAAAACAGGCGGAAAACCTTGTTGCAGAACTGCAACGTTCTCGCACCGTTGCGGTAGAAGACTGGCGTTGGCTCGCTGCTCTCGGCATCCTCCACCTTGGTCGTGGTAACTCCAAGAGGCTGTTGAAAGTTCATGCCCTTGAATCCTTGAATTGTTTGTCCATTGAGGATATCGAAAAAGTGGACTCTTTCGGGAGTATTGTGGCTCCAAGTGTGCACTGCAATCTAAAAAAGCTCTGGCCGACAATAGAGGGCTTAATGGAGATCGGGTTTAATCTGGTAAAAAGTAATACCCCGACTGGCGGGGTTCTCAGTGGCAAACGAATTGTATTTACCGGCACAATGGAAAGATCCCGTAAAGAGATTGAAGAACAAGCGCGGCAACTTGGAGCAGAGGTTCAAAGTTCAATCCGAAAGAATACTGATTGGCTGATAATTGGTAACAAAGTTGGAGCGAGTAAGCTGACGAAAGCAGAAAAAACTGGTATCGAAATCGTTCCATTTGCAACATACAAAGTGCTAATCATTGATTAGACAAAACATTTCAGATTAAGGTAAAATTGATGGAATACGATATTGTAGGTGATATCCATGGTCATGCTGATGAACTTAAGGTGTTGCTTCAAAGGCTTGGATATCAAAAAGATTCAGAGGGGGTTTTCAATCAACATGGTCGTCAGATTATTTATGTCTGGGATTTTATTGATCGCGGGACTCAAAATGTAGAAGTTTATAATATTGTAAGACCGATGGTAGAGCAGGGTCATGCGCTAGCAGTTATGGGCAACCATGAGTTTAATGCAATTTGCTATCATACTCGGCATCCCGAGACTGGCCTTCCCCTAAGAGAGCATGTCGAGAAAAATAAAAAGATGACGAGAAAAATGTTCGGAATGAAATTAGGGTGAAATGGTGGCAACCTGCCGGAGGCACCTATCGAGACACAGCAGTGTTAGATCCGTTCAACTTCAAGACATCCCAGAGATCCCTCTCATGGAGCCTCTGAGGGGATGCTATCCACCAACTGAAAAACCTGTTTTTTTTGGTCATTACTCGATGCCACCTGAGACATCATTGCAAAGCACAACTGCGATGTGTGTTGATCATAGTGTGGCGCAAAATGGGGTTCTTTGTTCCTATCGCTGGTCTGGCGAAAAGCAATTACAGATTGAAAATGTTTCGGTGGTGGGTCACTGATTTATATTAAAGTCTGAAATTTTAATATTGCCTGAATAGAGAAGGTACTCCCTGTAATATAAATATTATCTATGCGACCGTTAAGTAACAGCATATAGTTTCAATAAAATAGGTAGTTCATACCGATGTTGATAGGTTACCTTTAATTCCTTAGCGATATCATCGGCAATAATATGGTTTTTAAGGCGTCTCTTGTTAGCCAAATAGTTTCCGGGTTTCCCGGGGAGAGAATGATAGATGTCGCGTGCGGCAATATCTATAAGGTTGATGACTTGATCTGGGTGCGCCCCAAGTGGAATCAATATTTTTTCGTTGATTGGCTTGTTCTTTGCCCCAAACCGTTGTAGTTGTGCGGTTACAACCATTCCCGTTGCAAGGCTTATCTGTAAGCCGATTGAGGGAAAGCTGCTGTGCCCAAGAAGAAATGACGCATGTTTGCGCTCACTCCATTGCCAAGTACCTACCTTCCCTTCATTAAGTCGAATCAACTCTTCCAGCAACAGTTTGCCAGAAGTTATTCTGAGCCAGTTGGTAAAACTTTTCAAGATATCCTGACGTAAATCAATAAGACCAGATAGATCATCCATCCACTCCAACAAAGTAAGGAGTTCACCAACTCTCACTGCAGGGGGGGCTTTACTTTTTCGCTGTTCAAGGCTTTCCTTCAGTAGTTTTTTGATGTCTGTTAACCAGCTAAGATTTGCCCAGTTGTCGCCTTTGTTTGCATATTTTCCTTTGTCACCACGAAGTGTAAGGTAGACAAACTCAAGAATCTTTACTGGTTTGAATTTTTCTTTAACACATTCTTCATAATCATC
>Ga0256827_10002560_pt1 | contig 11649 bp, 9 predicted proteins | sample CV84metaG_FD_185977 | JGI IMG/M metagenome (GOLD analysis project Ga0256827, IMG submission 185977) | Hydrothermal vent microbial communities from East Pacific Rise, Pacific Ocean - CV84 | ecosystem: Environmental > Aquatic > Marine > Hydrothermal vents | place: Pacific Ocean: East Pacific Rise... | reverse complement strand
AAACAAAATTAGGAATTTGGGCTGCAGTAGCTGTAATGGTTATAATTGTACTTACAAAAATAAATAATGTACCAGTATTAGATGAAAATGTAAAAAGTAAATGGGCACAAGTTGAAAATCAATATAAAAGAAGATATGATTTAATACCAAATTTAGTAAATACAGTAAAGGGTTATGCTAAGCATGAAAAAGACACTTTAATGGGTGTTATTGAAGCTAGATCAAAAGTTGGACAAATGAATATTGATGCAAGTAATTTATCAAATCCTAAAATGATGGAAGCATTTAGTCAAGCACAAGGTGGATTAACTTCTGCTTTATCTAAACTTATGTTAGTTGTTGAAAGATATCCTGATTTAAAAGCAAATAAAAACTTTTTAGCTTTACAATCACAACTTGAAGGAACAGAAAATAGAATATCAGTTGCAAGAAAAGATTATATTGCTAGTGTTAAAAAATATAATATAGAATTAAGATCATTTCCTAGTAATATAGTTGCTGCTATTTTTCATTCTGATGCACAAGTGATGGCAAATTTTAATATTGCAAAACAAGAAAAAATAAATCCTCAAGTAAAATTTTAATATATGAAAAGATTATTTTTAATATTTATTTTTTTAGGATTAAATTTATTTGCACAAACTACATTTCCAAAATTAACAGGACATGTTGTAGATAATGCAAATATCTTAAGTATAGATCAAAGAAATAATCTTGAAAATATATTAAAAAATCATGAAAATAATACTAGTAATCAAATTGTAATAGTAACAATTAAAACATTGAATGATAAACCAATAGAAGAATATGCATTAGAACTAGGAAGATATTGGAAAATTGGACAAAAAGAAAAAAATAATGGGGTTATTTTACTTGTTTCAATGAAAGAGCATAAGATTAGAATAGAAGTTGGATATGGTCTTGAAGGTAGCTTAACAGATAAAATATCACATGAAATTATTGAATATATAATAAAACCAGAATTTAAGAAAGGTAACTATTATAAGGGTATTCTATTAGGGATAGATAATATAATAAATGCTATAAAAAATGAGTATAAATATGAAGAAAAAGATAGATTAAATAAAGAGGACAATACTTCATTTATTTTTATTTTTGCTTTTGCATTAATTATTATAATGGAAGGTTTAACGAATTTTACAAAAAATAAACATTTGAAAAATTTAACAAAAACTATAGTATTTACAGCTATTATATATATAGTTAGTTCTGAAATATTACAATTGGATATTTTAATATCATCTATTCTTTCAGTTTTTGTATTTGGATATTTATTTTTAAATCAAGTAACAAAATTAGAAGACGATGATATAAATAAGACTGAAGTATATAATGATAAATTTGGAGTTAATAATACATATTCTTCAAAAGATATGTTTTCATCAAATACAAGTATTTTTTCTGGTTCAGGAGGAAGCTTTGGTGGTGGTGGAGCTAGTGGGAGTTGGTAATGTATATGAGCACAGAACAAAAAAATAAAATAAAAGACTTAATAAAAGAAATAGAATCAAATAGTTCAGTTGAATTATTAGCAGTTATATCAAATAAAATTGAAGCATACTCTTATATCAATTCTTTTATTAGCATGATTAGTAAGAAATACAATCAAAAATTAGCAGATGACTATATTGATAGATATTTCAATAATATACAAAAAGAAAATAAAGATGTTAAAAATATTGTATTATTTTTTGTATGTATTGAAGAAAAATATGTAAAAATACTCACAAGTCATAATATAAATAAAAAAATAGATAATAACTTTTGGCAAAAAATAATTGATGAATTTATTATAAAAGTAAAAGAAAATAAAATAGAAGATGGATTTATTAATGCGATAAACTCTTCTAAAGATATTTTAATAAGAGAGTTTCCTAATATAAGTAATAAAAATGAATTGTTAAATGATGTTATCGAATTATAAATAAAGAATTAGATATAATTATTATATGAATGAAACAATAAAAATACTAAAAGAAAACAATCTATTAAAAGTTATAGATGAACCCCTAGATATAAATTTAGAAATACCACATATCGCTTATGTGGAAGTAAAGACTGAAGATTCAAAAGCGTTACTTTTTACAAATGTAATTGATAAAAAAAACAATAAACAATTCAAAGAACCAATTCTAATGAATGTTTTTTGTAATCCTAAAGCAGTAGAACTTTTTATAGGTGATGCAAATAAAATTGCAGATTCTATTGAGAGTTTACTAAAAATGAAACCACCAAAAACATTTTCTGATAAACTTTCAATGTTTGGTAAGCTGTTTAATGCTAAAAATATATTTCCAAAAAGATTAAAAACAAAAGGTGTGTGTCAAGAAGTGATACATACAGGTGATGATATTAAACTATCAGATCTTCCAATACTTACTACTTGGGAGCAAGATGGAGGCCCTTTTATAACCATGGGACAAGTATATACTCAGAGCCTAGATGGAGGTATGCATAATGTTGGTATGTATAGACTACAAGTTTATAATGATGGACAATTAGGTATGCACTGGCAAATACATAAAGACAGTAACCACTTCTTTCATGAATATAAACAAGCAGGTAAAAAAATGCCTGTATCTATTGGTATTGGTGGAGATCCTATGTATATATGGTGTGGACAAGCACCTTTACCTATAGGTGTATTTGAACTACTATTATATGGATTTGTAAAAAATAAAAATGCAAGATTGGTAAAATCAATTACAAATGATATTTATGTTCCTCATGATGTTGATTATGTAATTGAAGGATTTGTTGATCCCGATATTATTAAAATAGAAGGTCCATTTGGAGATCATACTGGTTATTATACTCTTGAAGAGGAGTATCCCATGATGGATGTAACTTGTATTACACATAAAAAAGAGCCAGTATTTGCAGCAACTGTTGTTGGTAAACCACCTTTAGAAGATAAGTATATGGGTTATGCAACTGAGAGAATATTTTTACCATTATTAAAAACAACAGCACCTGATCTGATCGATTATTATATGCCTGAAAATGGTGTATTTCATAACCTAATTTTAGCAAAAATAAAAACAGCATATCCAGGACATGCTCAACAAATGATGCATGCATTTTGGGGGGTTGGTCAAATGAGTTTTGTAAAACATGCAATATTTGTAAATCAAGATGCACCAGAACTACATGATGATATGGCAATATCTAAGTGGATATTAAATAGACTTGACACTGAGGAAGTTTTAATTACAAAAGGTGTTGTTGATGCATTAGATCATAGTTCTCCAAGATTTGCACTTGGTGGTAAACTTGGTATTGATTGTACTGGTGATGAACTAACTGAACTGGGAATTGAATTATTAACAGATAAAGAACTTTTATTAAAAATACAAGATATATCTTCTGAAATAAAAGAACTTAAACAATACCATACAGATACAAAAAATCCAATATGTATAATAAGTGTAGAAAAAACTAAAAGTCAAAAAGAATTATTTGATCAATTAAAACCACTTTTTAATCATATTAAAATTTTAGTAATTGTAGATGTTAAAAATAATGACCTAGAAAATGCTTATATGTTAGTATGGAGAGTTGTTAATAATATAGATTCTAATAGAGATATTTTTATAGACGGACAAACTATTGGTGTTGATGCTACAAATAAAAACTCTTTAGATAATTTTCAAAGAAGATGGCCTGATGATGTTGTATGTACAGCTAGTGTAATTGAAGATTTAAGACAGAGAAAAGTACTAAATATAAGTGATGAATTTATAAATAAATGGGGATTAATATAAAATGATAAAACATATAGTGTTTATTAAACTAAATGATGAGAACATGAATGTAAATGCTCTAAAAATAAAAGACTTATTAGAGGAGTTACCTTCTAAAATAGAAGAATTAATTGATATTGAAGTTGGAATAAACTTTGATACCGCAGAAAGAGCGATGGATATATCTTTATATAGTACATTTACTTCAAAAGAAGATTTAGAAATATATGCAAATCATAAAGATCACATTACAGTTATAGATTTTATTAAAACATGTGCTGAATATACAAAAGTAGTTGATTATATAATATAGATAAATTAAGACTATATTAATAAAGCAAAAGATATACTAAATGTAATATATAGAGGTAAAATATGAGCAATCAATTAACATTCAAAAATGATCTTCGTAATAAATTGTGGCAATTCTCAATTTTACCAATATTATTTTTAAGTTTTATTTTTATGATTTTTATATATCTTACTTTAGAAAATTCATATGAAAAAGACCATATAAGAATACTAAAAAGTTTTGAATATCGTTTAAATTATTTTGTAGATAGTACTCTTAAAAAAATAAATAATCTGAAAGATGAAAAAATAAATAAAGATGAAGTTGATTTTATATTTTCAAATAATAATGAATTTGAATCTATGATGATTTTAAGTAAAGATGGCATTGTAAAAAGATCATTTTTTAAAGATACAAAAACTTCATTTAATGGATTTGATTACTCTAGTAATAAAATTTATAAGAAATTTATTGAGAATAAAAAGAAACCATTTTTTTCAAGTATAAACTTTTCATCATTAACTAATAAAAGAAGTATCTCTTATATATTTGAATATAAAAATAATATTTATTTAATTAATTTAAATATAAAAGAAATTAGTAAATATATCCAGTATTTAAATAGCTTATTTGATGGACAAATAATAGTAATAGATAAAAATGGTAAGTATATAGTAAATACAAGAACCGAAGATATAAGTAATAAATCATTTTTTAATACTCAGTTGTATAATAATGTAATTAAAAAATATAAACAGTTTCAATATATTGATTACTACGATGAAAAATTTAAAAAAGATAATCATATGACATTTATGATAAATAACAATACACAGTGGACGATTATTTTATTAGATAATGAAAACAAGCTTAGTAATATAATAAAAAATATAGCTATTTTATTATTTTTGTTTATAGTTATTTTAAGTCTTATAGTTATTTATGTTGCCTCACGAGTAACATCAAAAATAGTTAAACCTATATATGAAATTACAAATCAAATGGATAAATTTTCAAATGATAAACACATAAGTAGTTCATATTTATCTGAAAAAATACAATATCCAATGTTTAAGAAAATTGTAAAAAGCTTTAATAAAATGCAGGATAAAGTAATTAAAAGAGAAAAAGATTTAATTCAATTAAATATTAGTTTGGAAGATAAAGTAAAAGAAAAAACAATACAATTAGAAGAAATTAATAACAGTTTACACAGAAAAATTCAACATGAAATAAAGTTAAATACTCAAAAAGAAAAAATATTATTTGAACAATCAAAAATGGCAGCAATGGGTGAAATGATTGGTAATATTGCACATCAGTGGAGGCAACCACTTAGTTTAATTAGTACAGTATCTAGTGGATTGAAATTTAAATATGAAATGGGAATGTTTGATGAAAAAGAATACTTTAATTCTTTAAATAAAATATTGAATTCAACAAGTTATTTATCAAATACAATTGATGACTTTAGAAATTTCTTTAAAAAAGATAAAGAAATAATTGAATTTGATGTTGAACAATTGATAAATAAAGCAATATCTTTGATGGGTAACAGTTTTTCTAGTTCTAATATCGAGCTAAAACTAAATATTAAAAAAATCAATATTTCAGGATATGAAAATGAATTATTACAAGCGTTACTAAATATATTAAATAATGCAAAAGATGCATTAAAAAACAAAAGTAAAAATAAAATAATAATAATTGCTATATCTACAAAAGATGAAAAGTTAATAATAACAATTCATGATAGTGCAGGTGGAGTACCTAATGAAATATTAAATAAAATATATGACCCTTACTTTACAACTAAACATCAATCTCAAGGTACAGGTATAGGATTATATATGACTAAAGAGATTATCACCAAGCATATGAATGGTATAATAGAAGTTCAAAATAAAGATTTTACAATAAATAGTATTAGTTATTATGGAGCATTATTTACAATTTCAATACCTATGAATCTTAAAATTACCCCCCCCCTTGTCAAATGAAGCAGTTTAATCACTAATTAAAAGCAAATATTGTAGAATCAATTAATTTAAAAGATTAGGAATAAAAATGATTTTAATGATAGATAACTATGATAGTTTTACTTATAATATTGTGCAGTATTGTGAACAACTTGGAGCAAATTTAAAGATTATAAGAAATGATGAATTAACATTAAATGAAATTAAAGAACTTAATCCACAAAAAATAATAATTTCTCCAGGTCCAGCAACACCAGATGATGCAGGAATTTGTTTGGAAGTAATAAAAGAGTTTAGTGATACTACACCAATTTTTGGCATATGTTTAGGTCATCAAGCAATAGCACAAGTATTTGGTGCAGAAGTTATTCAAGCACCAAAAATGATGCATGGAAAAACATCAAAAATAAAAGTGTTGAATAATAATATTTTATTTAAAAATTTACCAAATGAATTTACTCAAACAAGATATCATTCTTTAATAGTAAATCAAAATAATTTACCAAATATTATAGAAGTAACATCTAAGTCTTTAGATGATGATGAAATAATGTCTTTAAAAATAAAAGATAAAAATGTATTTGGAGTACAATTCCATCCTGAATCAATCATGAGCGAACATGGACATGAAATTATAGATAACTTTTTAAAATTAAAAGCATAAAAATGCTAGAAAAAAGAATAAATCTTAGTTTTTATTTTATATTAGCTTGTTATTCTTTTTTATTGATATATATTGCAAATACATTTTCATTGAGTATTAAAGAAATAGATATCTTTTATTCTAATGACCACTCACTTTTGTGGTATCTAACGCATATTTCAACTCATTTTTTAGGTACTAATAATATAGGGATAAGGTTCCCTTTTATTATTTTTTACATACTTAGTGTTTTGTTAGCTTATTTATTAACTAGCGATTATTTTAAACAACCAATAGATAGATTAATATCAATAATTATTTTTATGGCATTGCCTGGACTTAATAGTGCAGCAATTCTTATAGATAGTTCAATTATAGTTGTATTTTGTATTTTATTGTATTTATATTTATTTAAACTATACGGAAAAGAGTACTATATCTTATTATTTTTATTTTTAATTATAGATAACTCATTTGCAATATTATACTTGGCATTATTTTTTTATTCATTGAAGAAAAAAGATAATGTATTACTTATAATTTCTCTTTTATTATTTGCAATATCAATGTATATGTATGGATTTATTATTGATGGAAGGCCTAAGGGGTACTTTTTAGATACATTTGCTATTTACACTACAATATTTTCACCTATAATATTTTTATACTTTTTTTATACTATTTATAGGGTAGCAATAAAAGAAGAAAAAGATCTTTATTGGTATATTGCTACAACGTCATTATTACTATCATTTATTTTTTCACTAAGACAAAAAATTGATATTTCAGATTTTGCACCTTATGTTGTTATTGCAGTTCCAGTTATGGTAAAGTTATTTTTACACTCTTATCGAATAAGGTTAAGAAACTTTAGACAAAAACATATTATATTTGCAAGACTTATGTTTTTATTTTTATTTTTAAATACGTTTTTATTATTATTTAATAGTGTAATATATTTATTTTTAAATAATCCACATAAGCATTTTGCATATAAATATCATGGAACACAAGAATTAGCAGTAAAGCTTAAAAATATGGAAATATACAAAATATATACAAATAATAAACAATTACAAAAGCAACTTGATTTTTATGGTGTAACAAAAGGTAACAAATATATACTTAGTGAAACAAAAAGTGATAACTATTATAAAGTGATTACAATAAAATATTTTGATAAAAAGATCAAAAATTATTACATTTTGTTACAAAAGTAAACAAAAATAGCTTTTAAGCTTAATTAAACAATAAATATTTATCTAAGTATAATTATTAATTTGTTACCATTGTAAAATTTAAATTTCTTAAAGGAGCTAGTATGGCACAAAAAGCGATACGAGAATATGATGCTAAATCAATTTTAGCAAAACATTGGAACAAATACTTTCCAGATTTTACATATGCATATGAAACAGTTATGGTTCAAAATGGATCAGAGTTATTAGAAGCTGCAAAAACTAAATCTTGGCTAAATGAAAAAACATTGGTTGCAAAACCAGATATGTTATTTGGAAAAAGAGGTAAAAATGATTTAGTTCTTTTTAGAGATTCTAAGCCAGGTGATGTTAAATTATCTAAAGCTGCATCATGGATTGATGAAAAATCATCTTCTGATCAATCAGTTTATTTTTCATTTGATGGTGATACACCTACAGGTGAACCTTCGGTTGATAGATTAACTCATTTTGTAGTAGAACCTTTTACACCACACGAACAAGAAGAAGAATATTATGTATCTGCTACTTGTGTTGGAGATAATGATGTAATTTATATGTCTGCTGAAGGTGGTATGGAAGTTGAAGAAGGATGGGACGAAAAAGTTACTGAAGTAGCATTCCCTATAACGGCAACTGAAGAAGAAATTGCTACAGCAATTAGATCAAACGTACCTGCTGATGTTGCAGATAAAGACAAAGCACAATTTGCAGAATTCTGTATTGGATTCTTTAAAGCATATAGAGAATTAAACTTTGCATATTTAGAAATTAATCCATTTGTAATGCAAGGTAATAAAATTGAATTACTTGATATGGTTGCAAAACTAGATGATACTGCTGGATTTATGATGGTAGATGAGTGGGGTGATGTTGAATATCCTACTGCATTTGGTATGGAAGCAAAATCTCCTGAAGTTGAAGCAATTGAAGAAGCTGATGCAAAAACAGGTGCTTCATTAAAATTAACATTACTTAAACCTGAAGCTAGAGTTTGGACTATGGTTGCTGGTGGTGGTGCTTCAGTTGTTTATGCTGATACTATTGCTGATATGGCAGGAATTGAAGATCTTGCTAACTACGGTGAATATTCTGGTGGACCAACTACTGGTGAAACAAAATTCTACGCAGAAACATTACTTGACCTTATGACTAGAGAAAAAGATCCTCAAGGTAGAGGAAAAGTTATGATTATTGGTGGAGCTATTGCTAACTTTACTGATGTTGCTAAAACATTTACTGGTATTATTCAAGCATTTGAAGTATATGCAGACAAAATGAAAGAAGTAGACTTAAAGATTTATGTTAGACGTGGTGGACCAAACTATGAAAAAGGTTTAAAAGATATCAAAGAAGCTGCAGATAGATTAGGTTTATACATTGAAGTATATGGACCAGAAACACATGTTACTGACATTGTTAGAATGGCATTAGAGAAGTAAGGAATAGATATGACACAATTATATACAAGAGACACACAAGCAATTTTTTGGAATAACAATAAAACTGCTATTCAAAGAATGTTAGATTATGATTATACAATTAAAAGAGAAACTCCATCAGTAGCTGCAATTGTTGCACCTACTAGTTCAAATAAATTTGATAAATTTTTCTTTGGACCAGATGAAGTAATGATTCCATTATTTAAAACAACTGCAGATGCAAAAGCTGCTCAGCCACAAGCTGATGTACTTTTAAACTTTGCATCTTTTAGAACAGCTTATGATGTTACTATGGAAGCACTAGAAATTGGTGGTTTTTCATCTATGATGATTACTGCTGAAGGAATCCCTGAAAGACTTGCACGTGGTATGAACCAAACTGCTAGAGAAAAAGGTGTTACTATAATTGGACCAGCAACTGTTGGTGCTATTACTCCAGGTGCATTTAAAGTAGCAAATATTGGTGGAACTATCACAAATATCGTTAACTCTAAATTACATAGAGCTGGTTCTTGTGGATTAGTTACAAGATCTGGTGGATTATTTAACGAATTATCAAATATTATTTCAATCAATGCTGATGGTATTGCTGAAGGTGTTGCTATTGGTGGAGATAGATTTGTAGGATCTGTATTTATTGATAATTTATTAAGAATGGAAAAAAATCCTGCAGTTAAATATATGATTTTATTAGGTGAAGTTGGTGGTACTGAAGAGTATAAAGTAATTGAAGCTATTAAAAATGGTCAAATTACTAAACCAATTATTGCATGGTGTATTGGAACAATTGCTAAGTATTATGATTCAGGTGTTCAATTTGGTCATGCTGGAGCTTCAGCAAATGGTGAAATGGAAACTGCAGAATATAAAAATAATGCAATGAGAGAAGCTGGTATTCATGTACCAAATTCATTCAATGAACTTCCAGGTATGATTAAGAGCGTATTTGAAGGTATGAATTTACCTGAAATTCCTGAACCAGAAATGAATGTATGTCCGACAGTAAGAAGAAGTAAAGAATTTATCTGTACTATTTCTGATGATAGAGGAGAAGAAGCTACTTATGCTGGATTCCCAATATCAAGTGTGGCTACTCCTGATACTGGTAAAGGTATTGGTGATGTTGTATCATTATTATGGTTTAAAAAACAATATCCAAAATGGGCTACAGACTTTATCGAAACAGTTATGAAAACTGTTGCTGATCATGGTCCTGCTGTAAGTGGAGCTCATAACTGTAAAGTAACTGCAAGAGCTGGTAAATCAGTTGTTGAATCACTTGTAACTGGTTTATTAACTATTGGTCCAAGATTTGGTGGTGCTATTGATGGTGCAGCTGAACATTTCAAATATGCAGATGATAATGGATTAAATCCAAAAGAATTTTTAGGTCATATGAAAAAACAAGGGATACCAATTCCTGGTATTGGTCATAGAATTAAAAGTTTAAAAAATCCAGACTTAAGAGTTACTGGACTTATGAACTTTGCAGCTGAACATTTCCCAGCTACTCCATTATTAGATTATGCAAGAACTGTTGAAGCTCTTACTACATCTAAAAAAGAGAACTTAATTCTTAATGTTGATGGAACAATTGGAATTCTTATGGTTGATATGTGGAGAGCATTAGATTATTCAGAAGAAGAAATCAATGAATTTATTGCTTCTGGAACATTAAATGCATTCTTTATTGCTGGTAGAACAATTGGATTTATCGGACATATCTTAGATGAAAAAAGACTTGCAATGCCTATGTATAGACATCCAATGGATGACATCTTATATGATGTACAAAAAGCAGAAAAGTTATAATAGCTTTAGCTAAATAAAAAAGGTCATCTATTTTAGATGGCCTTTTTTTATTTTCAATATGAAAAAAAACTCTTTTACTCTAATAGAATTAATATTTATACTTGTATTGATATCTATAGTATTAACCTTTTCTATACCAAAACAACAGTTATCAAAAATAAAACTAGCTAAACAGCAAATAATAACACATCTAAAATATACAAGATATATTGCAATGATAGATAGTAAATACTATTATGATGATAATCTTTGGCATAAAAAACTTTGGAATATGAAGTTTTTGAAATGTAATAAAGATATTGGAGGAATATATTATGTTATTTATTCAAATACAAAGAAACCTAATAAATGGAATGTAAGTAAAGGTGAAACTTTAATTGATCCATTTACTAGTAACTATATATATTCAACTTCTAAGTGCCAGCAAGATAGTTTATATGATAAAAGTAAATATGTATTACTGACCAATTATTATGGTATTAAAGATATTAAAATATCTT
>Ga0256827_10002559_pt1 | contig 11652 bp, 12 predicted proteins | sample CV84metaG_FD_185977 | JGI IMG/M metagenome (GOLD analysis project Ga0256827, IMG submission 185977) | Hydrothermal vent microbial communities from East Pacific Rise, Pacific Ocean - CV84 | ecosystem: Environmental > Aquatic > Marine > Hydrothermal vents | place: Pacific Ocean: East Pacific Rise... | reverse complement strand
ATAGTAATAAGACAAGCGGACTTCGATATTGAGACCACGTTGTAGAGTTTTGTTAAAAGAGTAAAGTACTCTTTTGTAGTTGGATCATAAGCTTTGAGTGTCTCATTTTCAACCATAAAGAGTCGTCCACCACCACAGCCATCACCTACTATTCCCTCACAAACTAAAGGTGAATTCAAATCAAAACCATGAGTCATCAAGACACTCCTCTTTTGACTCTTTTAAAAACTCTTTGAACGTGCTTGTGCTTTTATCTAGCTTTAAGTACTCTTCATTGGTATACTCTTTAAAAATTGACTCATCTATACAGTTACAAAGCTCTGTATTATTCGCATCTTTACATACTTGAAGCATCTCTGTTTTTTGAGCTGCCTCCCAACCAAAATAACTTGTGTAAAATGGAAAAAGTGTCCATATCGCAAATCCAATTGTCAAAACAATATTCAAAATGTACTCTTTTTTGTGTGTCTCAAAGTACTTCTTCACATCATACGAAATTAATATGACAAAAACCACCTCTAAACCTATTACAAACCAGTCACTATCTAAAAAATCAAACACATACTTCCTTTAAATTAAAAAATGCAGTATATCTAAAATAAGAAAAAAAGAGGATTTAAGAAAGAGAGGAGTTTTAAAAACTCCTCCATATAATGCGGGATTACTCAGCTGTTATAGTTACTGTCACACCCGATTTTGTAATTGATCCATCACTTGTTAATCTTGCTCTAATAGAAGAACCACTAATAGATGCTGATGTATCTATATCTCCATCTAGTTTAGCAACTTGATTTCCATTTTCATCATAAAGGTAGATAAAATCATATCTTCTTTCTGTCTCACCTTCTACCGTTACTAGCAGTGAAGTTGATCCTTCTATGCTTAGAACCTGACTTCGATCTTCATTATTTTCATAAGCACCTGTTGTCCATGAAGTTTCATCGCCTTGTGCTGGCTCTTCTTTGACTTTTATACTTACTGTTACACCTGACTTAGTCACAGACCCATCACTTGTTAATCTTGCCCTAATAGATGAACCATCTACTGCAAGTGTTTTATTTAATTTCCCATCAAGCTTTGCAATCTGCTTACCATTTTCATCGTAAATATAAATAAAGTCATAACGTGATTCAGTCTCACCTTCAATACTTACAGTAAGTGCTGTAGCATCGCTAATACTAAGAACTTCACTTCTATCTTCATTGTTATCATAAGCACCTGTTGTCCATGATGTCACATTACCATCTACTGGATCTTCACCACCCTCTTCTGGTATTGCAATATTTACTGTTACACCTGATTTAGTTACTGAACCATCAGATGTTAATCTTGCAGTAATTGAAGAGCCTTCTACTGTAATAGTTTCATCCAATACACCATCAAGTTTTGCAATTTGGTTTCCAGCTGCATCATAAATATAAATATAATCGTAACGGGCTTCTGTTTCACCACTGATTGTTACAACTAAATCTGTTGCATCTGTAATTCTTAACTCTTCTCTTCTGTCTTCATTATTGTCATAAGCACCTGTTGTCCATGAGGTAACATTTTCATCTGCAGGATCTTCACCACCTTCACTAGGTTCACCAGTAAGTGCTGTGTAAACATTAAGTCTACCTCCAGATGCCACTTTGTTAGAGAGTTCAGAAATGTGGTCTACAGTTGAGAGTAATAATTCAACTCTTTGTGCTACTGTCGTATTTGCATCTTTTGCAGCAAGTAGTGCTACAGCTCCAGTAACATGAGGTGTCGCCATTGAAGTACCATTCCAACTATCATACCCATCTCCCTTAATAGTACTTAAAATATCTACACCAGGTGCTGCTAAATCAACACTCTCTTGACCATAGTTAGAGAAACTTGCTAGCTCATCACGATTGTCTGTTGCAGCGACTGAAATAATATTATCTAAATCATAACTTGACGGATAGTGTGGGTGTGCATCATTATCTTCATCATCATTTCCTGCTGCAGCACACATGATAACACCTTTTCTTCCAAGTTCTTCGATAGCATCTTTCATAGTGTCATTACGACCACCACCACCATAACTTGCATTAATTGCTACAATGTTTACACCTTGGTCAATCATATCTGCAATAAACTCCATTGCTTCTAAAATGTCACTATCAGAGGCACCACCACCATCATCTGGAAATACTTTAAGTGCCATTATTGAGACTTCTTGAGATACACCTACTACACCTAAATTATTATTTGCCGATGCACCAATAGTTCCGGAAACATGAGTACCATGAGAGTGTCCAGGCATTGGATCATCATCGTTTGAACCAGAGAAATCATAACCATGGTTTGGTATTCCATAAGCTGAACCATCCCACATATTAGCAACTAAGTCATCATGAGTATAGTCTACTCCAGTATCAACTACTGCAACAACTACATCACGAGAACCATTTTCTACATCCCATGCCTCTTTCGCATCTATATCTGCATCATTAAGCCCACCATTTTCACCTCTATTTTCCATAGCCCATAGTTCATTATAGTGAGTATCGTTTGTTGCACCCATAATATGGTTAATATAGTTTGGAGATACAGATTTTACGGTCTCTAGTGCTCTAAATTTTGCTAAAAGCTCGTCTGTTGTAAACTTATCTGTCTTTACAAGTGCCGTAGACAATTTTTCAAAAATAACTTGAGTAAATTGATTTTGACCCAAAATTGTATTTAGTAGAGTAAAAACAGCTCTATCATCAACATTTACACCCTCTTTATATGAAACTAAAACCTCACCTTTTACATACTCAGCTTCTCCATGTACTATGCCCTGCCCAACTACTGCATGCACAGAGCTAGAAAACCCAACTGTAGCAACTAAAAGTGTCATCATCAATCTTTTTATATTATGTAACATATCTCACTCCTTATTTTATTAATTTCTATCCTAAATTAGGAAACCTACACTATCGTAAATATGAAAAATTATACATCAACAATTAAAAACAGTCAACAAAATTATCACTTTGTTAACACAAAATTGTGACATGGGAACATTTGAAACTAAATAGAATAAATATTATTACTATATGTTATGAGATATATTTACTCGTAGGAAGAAGAAATTATGAAGAGTTAAAACTTTAAATTTGGACGAAAGATAAGTTGATGGTTGTTAATTCCTTCATCTCGTAGCTCACCCCTATATTTTTGACCACTGTTATAAAGATAACCCAAACCCAAACCAAAACTTACTTTTCTAGAGGATTTTATAGGCCATTTTTTCTCTAAAATTATTTCAGCATCTGTCAGTTCAAATGTATCTGCACTCACGGCAAAAAGAGTTGAGAAGGCATTATTATATGAAAGTGACCAGACACCTCTGTCATAATTTATACTACTGCGTCTTGCTCCAATAAAGATTGTATCTGCAAAATTAGGATTATCGTGTATCTTGGCACCAACTCTAAAACTCCAGTCTAAATCACTATTTTCTTTCTCTCTTGTGCCTTTGAGTTTAAACTCAACATTCACCCATTTATCATAATGGGCTTGATTATCTTTTATGGTGTAATCCCCTATAGTCACTAAGTAGCCCATGTAAGCTCGATTTTTACCAACTCGGTTATTTTTCGCATTTTTAAAGACCATCATTCGCCCTATAAAAAAAGAGAGAGAGTATGGCTCTTCGTAACCTGCCGTTAAGACTTTAACCACGTTCATCTCTTCTATGCGAGCTTCATCATATATATCTTCATGGTTTTGTCGAAAGTAGAGTCCAGCAATACCAACAGGGTGCACTGATGCTTCAAAGAGCATAATATTTGGAGAGAAAGTATTTAAAAGAAGGTCTGTATAGATATCTAGTTCACTATAATTACTTGCATCCGTAATCTCATGTGTTGGGTCTAGGTCAATAAAAATCGAAGCATTGGAGTAGTAAGCATCGAGTTCGTAATCGTACTCTACTAAATGCTCTGCACTCAAAGAGACATAGAGAGATACAAGAAGTACAAAAAGCTTAATATTTTTCATTTTAAATTACTTTGTAAGCTTCTTAATTGCCTCAGAGCACATAGCAAGACCGAAGGTTGCTGTCACACCCATAAAACTACCCTTCTCTTTTGTGATTGCCTCTTCTGAAGAAAAAATAGCCGTGTATTTTTTCTTAAAGCCACGTTTGCGAAGCTCATAACGAATTTTAGAACCAAATTTATCACCATGAGTTTTCCAGATATCGGCAACCTCTACCTTAGTAGGGTCAAGCCGTTTTGCACTGCCAAAAGAGCTAATGAGCTTTTTATGGCACTTCTGTGCAAGAGCGAGTTTAGCAAATCTATCATCTATAGCATCTAAGACTATGTCATATGCATCAAAGTCAAAATCCCAAACCCACTGCTCATCAATCCGTTTTTCTATGATTTTAATCTCAGGGTAGTGACTCTGTAGTGAGAGCACCTTAGACTCATTAAGATGAAGTTCCGACCACATCTGACGGTTTTGGTTACTCTCATCGTAGCTATCAAAATCGACAATAGTGATATTTTTAACACCACTTCTATAGAGACAATCTAAACAAAAACTCCCAACACCACCAACTCCTAAAAGTATAATATTTGCATCTTGGAGTCTTGAGAACTTATCTTTTAAAAGTAGTTCAATACGGTCATACTTCACTGCGTTTACTCACACCAATCTTTAAGATTTTGCATACTTTTGTAAGCACTCAAGTCAAGCATAATTGGAGTCATAGAGATATATCCTGCCTCTATGGCCTCATAATCACTCATGCCATTTACCCCTGAACGTGGTGAAAAGTTTAGTGGATGGAGTCCTAACCAGTAGAACTCCTCTCCACGAGGATTTCTGTGAAGATGTGAATCATTTGCATAGTGTCTGTAACCCACATAAGTCACTTTTATCTCAGCTTCACTCAGTTCTGCAGGGATATTTATGTTTAAAAACTCTCGTTCAGGAAGAGGAAAACTCTCCTCTCGTATTTTTGTTACAATCTTTTTTATAGTTTTTTGTGCAAGAGAAAAATCTCCCGCTGGATTTGTAAAATCCATCACTTGACTAATGGCAATAGAAGGTACATCGTGTAAAACACCCTCCATCGCACCAGCAGCAGTTCCGCTATAAGTTATATCTTCACCCATATTTGAGCCTCGGTTAATTCCGCTCACAAGCAGGTCTGGTTTCTCGTTTTCAAAAAGAGTGCTTAAAGAGAGGTAGACACAATCACTTGGTGTTCCATCTTCTAGTTTATAAAAATCATCATCTACACTTACAAAACGGAGCGGTCGTACTAGTGTAAGAGAGTGTCCACAAGCAGACTTCTCATTTGCAGGGGCAACCACTGTTACCTCAACATCTTCTAACTCTTTGAGAGCCTTGACTAAACACTGTAAACCTTTGGCTTCATACCCATCATCATTTGTCACTAAAATTTTATAACTCAAAAAATATCCTTAGTACTCATCATATATACGTTTAAATTTTATAAAGTAAAATATCATTACACTTAAAACTACAAAAAGAAGTACCCATTTAAAGATCAATCCTAAATCAAGTTTATCTTCTTTATAGAGAGTTTCAATCTCTTTTTTTACAGAGATATTACTCTCTAGAGTCTCTACAACACTCTCTTGTTTTGTCATATTTACATCAGTCGTATTTATATCCATAGTTTTTGTCTCAACAACGGGGTGAAGAGGTACTTCAACTTCCTTTACTTCTTCTGTCTTTTTTTCTTCAACAGCGACTACCACTTTTTCATCAGAGACATTAAGCTCTTGAGTTTTTTCTACAAGGACTTCTTTTGGAATTTCCTCTACAACTACCTCGGGAGGTGTATAGTTATTGGCATACGCTTGCTTATAACTTTTTTTTACAATTTTAAGAGTTTTTAAAAGAAGTTTTTTATCGAGTATAGGTTCTGCTACAATTATGTAATACTTCCCAGATTGACGAATATGCACTTCAAAATTATTTTTCTGTGCTAAAGAGTTTAGCTTTGCAGACTTAGTACTTTTTAAAAATCTACTTAGACTTTTTTCAGCGCTCTGCTTCGCACTAAAAGAGGAAAAAATTATCTTTTTTGAGTAGCCCCAAGCAGAACTACTGAGTATAAGTAAAAGTATTATAGTTGTGGAAATTTTCACATAGAATCCTATCGATATATTTTATGGCTTATTATACCATTAAAATAAATGAAAATAGGCCGATATAAAGAGATAAAGGTTCTTAATAGGAGTTAATGATGAACACATCTTACAGCTTAGATACATATAGAGCACATGATTTAAATATAGCTATGAAAACATCAAGTGGCGATGTAATTAAAATGGATTTTGCAAATCATCAATCCTCTTCAATGAGTCATAAACAAAATGCCAATAGCTCTCAAACTTCTATGAGTTTCTCCTCTATGCAGTCATTTCAATTCTCGATAGACTCTAACGGCATAGATGCACAAGACCAAAAAGAGATAGATGCTTTTATGAAAATTGCACAGCCTTACATAGATGACTTTTTAAAAGAGTTTGAGGATGTTGCACCTACTTCTCCTGTCTCTAAAATAGCACATGAAATTGCTGAGATTTTTGAGCCCAATAAAGAGAGAAGTGAAGATTTAAAAAACAGCATAAAAACAAACATAGTTAAAATGTTTGACAATGCGATGAAGAAAATAGAAGAACCTGCGAGACTTAACACACAAGAGATGATTGATAAAATATTTAAAGAGGCTCAAAAACTCTTAGAGAAAACACTTAGAGAGTTTGATGATTTTAATAAAAAAGTATATGCCTAAAAGCTTAAAGTTACAACTACTTAGCCGTAACTTCTAAAAGCATATTTGGATGTATTGCACACTCAACATTAAATTTTCCAGCAGCTTTTACTTTTACTACAGCATCTGAGCCAGATTGCTGCATTCCTATATCGAACTCATTTGCTTTATTATCCGTGTAAGCATTATGTGCAAAAGGGTCAGAGTTTTTAAAAGTTATGGTATCACCAACTGCAACGGTAATAGAGTGAGGAATAAAAGTTTTTCCTTTTTGGTCTACTACATGGTTTGCACCAAAGAGTAGGCTACAAAGCATTAGATTCATAATAAGCATCTGTTTCATTCTTCTCTTCTCCTTATTGTGGAAATTTAGTTGGTATTTTTAGATCCATATCTGGACCACTTAAACTATTCATAAACATTACTATATCGGCAATTTCTGATTTACTTAACTTTCTATCAGTCATAAATGTGGATTTATTTTTAACATTATGCTTATATCTTCCACCACTCGAACAGATTGCAGTAGCCTCTTCCAACGTGGCTACACTTCCATCATGAAAGTATGGGTAAGACTTTGCAACATCACGAAGAGTTGGTGTCTTCATAGCACCATACCATGCTGCACGCTCTTTGAGTACATAACGACCCAACTCTTTACCCTTTAGTTCACCATCATTAAGACCAATATTGTGAAAACTTCCATCGGAAAAGTTAAACCCATCATGACAATATATACAGCGTGCTTTATTTTTAAAGAGCTCAAAACCATTTTTTGCTTCTTGGCTTATTGCATCTATATCACCTTTGGCATACTTATCAAACGGTGACTCAGTAGAGAGAACTGTTCTTTCAAAAGAGGCTATCGCTTTTGCTAAAAACTCTTTCGTAATTACACCATTACTCTCTGGGTAAGCTTTTTTAAACAGCTCTTGATACCCTTTAAGTTTGTTCAATTTTGGAATAAGAACAGCCAAAGGCATATTCATCTCTACATCAGCTTCAATTGGACCTAATGCTTGTTGCTCTAAGGTTTTGACTCTGCCATCCCAAAATTGACGATTTTGATATGCTGTATTTAAAACAACTGGGGAATTTCTTGGTCCAACTGCCCCTTCATGACCCACTGCTTTTGGAGTTGGAACTTCATCGCTCCATCCATGTTTTGGGTGGTGACAAGTTGCACATGAAATCTTTTCAGATGTTGAAAGCCTTGTATCAAAATAGAGTAGTTTTCCTAACTCTATCTTCTCTTTACTCAGCTTATTATCTGCTGGTTGTGGTACTTCTAAAGGGCGTAACCATCTACTCATATCTTCAGTAGCATTAAGAGCTGTTATACTCAAAAACAGTGCTAAAATAGTTGTCATAAACTTACGAATCATTCTTCCTCCTTTGGGCTTCACGAATTTTATATCTCCTATTTTATCTAACATAACCTATACTTTTTATAAAAAAACTCTGTTATGAAATATGTACAAAAGAAAAGAGTAAGATACAAAACAGGCAAAAAGAAGATACCACAACATAGCCTTTGTGTGGCTCTTGGCTGTGAAAATAGAGAGTGAGCTACTTATGGAGTAAAAACTTGCTACAAAGAGAGAGCCAAAGATAAAGTAGCCTATATAGTTATACTCTGATTGAAAGAGACAAAACGGACATTTATGTGTAGGTAGCTCATATATATATGTTCCAAAGAAGTAGACAATTGCATAGTATGAAACATAAGCAAAAAGCAGAGTTAACAATATATTGACAGCTCCATATTTTTTATAATTACTCACAAGTATAAGTGCTAAAAAAGAGTAAAAAGAGACTACTAGAACCACGTTGGAGAGCTCAAAAGGCAGAGAAGTTCCAAATTCTGTATCCTTATATATAGAGGAACAGCATAACACTGGATTTTGAGTACTTATATTTGAGAGAAAAAGTGTCTCTAGAATAGCTTCTAGTACAATAAGAAAAAAGAGCCCTCCAAAAAACCATAACTTCACTCTAAAAAAAGTTCGTTTTATATCTCTCTGCTCTTCTATATTTAAAAGTATCCACAAACAAGCAAGAAATACTATGGCTATTTTTAAAAGTAAAAGAGGTTCTCCATAAATATTTGAACCAATCACCCCTGCTCCGCACATAGCACCAGGGACAATATCTGCAAGTTCACTCAATGTATATACAAAAAATAGCAGTAAGAAAATTTTCACAACCAATGCTACCCATACAATCACACCAACTAGATAGGATTTTTTCTCTAATATGTATTGCAGTGAATCTGTTGCATCTCTGTTATATTTCAGAAGTATTATAAGGGTATGATACATAGCGATAAAAAGCATAAAGAGAACAAATATCTCCACAAATAAAAAAATACTCACCTCTAAAGATAAAAATATCTTACTCAACTCGTCCCTCTTTTATGTTTACAACTCTGTCCATAATCTCTAACTCTTCAAAAAGAGGGTCATGTGTGGCTACAACTATAGTTTTTCCCATCATTTTAAGTTTTTTGAGTATCTCTATAAACTTGAGTGAGTTCTCCCTGTCAAGATTTGCAGTTGGTTCGTCACACAAAATTATTTTAGGTGAATTGACTATGGAACGGGCTATCATACATCGCTGTTTCTCTCCACCAGAAAGGGTTGCAACTCGCTGGTCTGCCTTATGTGAAATATTGCTAAGTTGCATTGCTGTTGCACTAAGAGCCTCTATCTTCTCTAAAGAGTAGTTATTGACAATGAGAGGAGGTAATAAGTTATCTCTTACACTTAACTCCTCAAAAAGATAAAAGGATTGTGTTATAAACCCTATCGTTTCATTTCTATACTTTGAGAGATAATAGTCACTCAACCCAGATATATTTAAACCATCTACTGCAACCAAACCACTGCTAGGTTTTAAAATTGCTCCGATTATGGAGAGAAGTGTTGACTTTCCACTGCCACTTACCCCTTTTAAAAGAAGACTCTCTCCCTCTTGTATCTCTAAATTTATCTCTTTAAGGGCTTCAAAACTTCTGTTTGAATTTTGTTTAAAAACTCTATTTACATTTTTTAAAACTATCATCTCAGCACCTCTGCACTCTCAGTAATGGAGACTCTCCAAACAGGAATTAAAATAGCTAATATAAAGGGAATAACATAGATTAAAAAAAGCACTGCTAAAGCACCTCTGTTGATTGAAGGAGTAAAACTTACAGAGTGTGTTAAGTTATTAAAGCCTAAAAATATCTCTCTTAAAACTGGAGCATCAAAACCATAGACATATATATATGCTAAAACCACTCCAAGAAGGTAGGCTCCAAATGCTATAAGAAAATTCTCAAGCACCTTAAAGATAATAATATCGTTAATTTTCCATCCTACTAATCTAAGTATTGCAATCTCTTTAGCATCAACCCTTGTTACCATAGAGTAACGCTGATACAAAATAAGTAAAAATGTAAGGAGTGATGTTATGTAGAGAATTAAAAAAACTCCACCCTTGTAGTTATAGAGATTTTTATAGGCTCTTTTAATATCCTCTTTTTCGATAATACGCAGATTAAAATGAGAGATAATAAGCTTTGTTCTAATCATCTCTATCTCTAAAGGATTTTTTACCTCTAAAGCGATATCTGTTACATAACCCTCTTCTACCCCAAGTATTTTCTTCGCCAAATCCCTGTCCATAATTATCATATCGTTTGTAACAATAGCTGACTCTTTTGGAAATACATCATAAATATAGACTTTTTCTATGCTTCTATCGGGAGGTCTAAAATTATAGTTTCCTCTGTACTCATACTTATCAAAAAGTTTTTGAACTCCAGCACCAACTATCATATGGTTTTTACTCAAAAACTTCTGTGCATCAACAGAATCTACTACTTCTTGAAGAGAATCTACGACCTCTTTGTCAAAAAAATCAACACCAACTATCATAAAGTATGTTTCACTTGGCTCATAAAAGTACATACCGTAAACTCTACCTACAGAGTTGTTGACTCCTTTAATTTTACTAAACTCATCTACCCAACTCTGAGGAGCATTAAGAACTTTCCCACCCTCATATTTTTGGACAATAAATTCAGCCTGCTCATCAAGAGTTGCATATAAATCTTTTTCAATTGAGGATGATATAAAAAGAGTTGATGCTAAAAGAGCAACAATAAAGGTAGAGATAAAAAAAATGGCTAAATGCTTTTTCTTCTGTGTTATGAGAAGTAGTAGTAAAAAATGTAGATAACTTTTACTTAGCATAAACAAATTCCGTATAGTTATAAGAGTTTGAGTTAAGATAAAAGCGATTTGAGTTATCTTTGTAGTAAGGTATTCTCTCTTCCAAAGGCATACTAGAAAGAGAAATTCCTGGTAATTTTGTTACAGTTGTTATATTTTTAATACTAATAGAACTAAAGCCATGGTGAGGTTTAAAAATTAAAATAAGAAAAATAACTAAGAGGATACTAAAGAAAGTAAAAAAAAACTTCAATTTTAATCTCCTTAATTTTCACTTCTATAACATGAGTAAAAAGTATTTTATCATACATACTCTTATAACTTAATAGGAGTTTTACAAGAAATCTAGTACATAAAATTTACAAAACAGCTAATTAAAAATGCAAAACTTGACTTTACTTCATAATATAGTGTAAAATTAGATTAATAAAAAGATATGTAAGGTATCTTAAAATCTCTCCTCTCTTACTTAATCCAAAAAAACTAAGGCAGTCATTATATGAGTGAAAACAATTCACAACAACCTCGCAATAAGTCAAACAACTCCAAACCTAAAAATAACAATAACAAAAATCGTTCACATACACCAGTTAAAGGTGCTACTATAGATGAACTTCGTACTCAAAATATTGAAGTACTTGTTGCAATGGCAACTGAGTTAAAAGTTGAACACCCAAATGA
>Ga0256827_10002558_pt1 | contig 11654 bp, 10 predicted proteins | sample CV84metaG_FD_185977 | JGI IMG/M metagenome (GOLD analysis project Ga0256827, IMG submission 185977) | Hydrothermal vent microbial communities from East Pacific Rise, Pacific Ocean - CV84 | ecosystem: Environmental > Aquatic > Marine > Hydrothermal vents | place: Pacific Ocean: East Pacific Rise... | reverse complement strand
TCCTCGTAATATGTTTCGGCTGCTTCGGTATCCTCTTCTACTTCTGCAATTTCGCCCAGTTTTAAAGCCGCTTTGGCGGCAAAATATCTATCGCTGTCATGTCCTTTTTTTAGCGTTAAAGCATATTCGTCTTTGGCAGCTTCTATCATTTTCATTTCGTGGTATATTCTTGCTTTTCGGTAATGATATTCCAAGCGGTCTTGTTCATTAAATGTCGAGACTTCAATGCCGGTTAATTCATCCAAAGCCCCTTGATAATAATGTCCATCGAATTGTAATCTGCTGCGTAATAAATACAGATTGGGCATCCAGTCATCAGCCACCATATCACTTTCTTTTTCTGCTACTTTATCCGCATCAAAGACCGAAGCCCCTATCCCGGGGATTTCGCTCATGGCTTTCAGATATAAGGCCGTATCGCCATGAATAAAGCCACTCCAGGCTTTCTTCTGCAGGGCTGCTTTCTTATAATTTTTGCCCGGATAATGGCTAAGATAATAATTGAAATAATCTATGGCTTCGGGCTCTAATTTATAGAGCAAGGCTTGAGCCATCAGGAAATCGGAATAGTAAAAATGAGAGGCATCTTTATAAAAATCAGCCGATTTAAAATGCTCAATGGCTTGGTCGTTATCCATCTTTAATAACAAAACCGCTTTTGAGAAATGAAGCAAAGGACTTTTAAGAGAATACTTGCTATAAGCTTGCTTTTGGTAATAGCTCAATACCTTAGAAAACCTGGCCGTATCGGTCTGTAAGTTAAGTTCTATAAAAGTATAATAGAATAAAGATTCTACGGCGAAAGGATGTTGGCTGTCTTGATTTAATTGTATTTCCATTTCGGAGATCCCTTGCGAGATGGAGCCATATAAACCAAACATCTCCATGGCCCATTGGTATTTTTGCGGCACCACGCCTATCATAGCGTGTAAGATGGCAATGCCCATATTGTCGGCTAAAAAATCGGGGTATTTTTGTTTGTTCTCCTCTAAGATATGATAAGCACTATTAATCTCAGTGGCAGCTGTAAAATACTCATCGAACAACACCCGGCTGAAAGCCCACTGCAGCTTTATTTGTGCTTGCCCCGATAGGTACCAGGGATTATCTTTAGGACCTGTTTCCCATTTATTAAGCCGTATCTTCTTGCGATCTTTAATCTGTTCAAATAAGTCTTCATCTTCAAAAAGCACTAATCTGAGGAAATCGCTATAGTTTTCCAAAAGTAGTGGTATCAGGTTGTTTGGTTGCGATTGTTTCTGCTGTTTTATCAGGATGTCAGCACTGTCTAATTGCAGATACAATAGCTTCTCGTATATAATCTTTGAGTCTTTATCAAACTTATAATAAGCCGATTGCGCGTGGCTATAGGAAGCCAGTACTATGAATAAAGCAGAGATTAATAGCTTTCGCATCATTCTTCTTTTAGTATCAGTCCATCTTTGGTCATTAAACTTCTAATTTCCTCCAAAACCTTATTCATATTTGGGAAATTAAAATAAATACTATCTCCATATACTAAGACGGGATATGAGATGCCCACCTTTTCACCTTTGGTTTTCTGACGAATAAACTCATACATCAGGGGACGGTTTTCTCTGATGGCGAGTTTCTCAAAAGGCATCTGGTGCGTTTGGAAATAGGTTTGTGCTTTGGCACATTTTCCACAACCATCGTTCGAAAAGAATAAAAGCTCTTTTTCTGTTTTATGATTGTTTACTTTGCTTGGTTCCTGAGAGAACGAGAATAGAAAAGTAAAGACAAAGGCTGTTAAAAGGAGAACTCGCATTTATGCTTTCTTTTTAATCTTAGGTAATACTGCTGAAATAGGGTGTAAAATACTGGCTCCTAATTTCTTCGAACGTTCAGGGCTCCAGCCAAATATGGGGTCTGGGAGATCGGCATTATCCTTAAAAGGCATTTCCATTGTTAACGATAAACACTTAAACTTTTCTCCAATCGCATTGGAACAGATTTTTAAATTGGCTTTCCCCGGTTTATCTACCGGATAAGTATGGTCGTCCTGGAAATCGGGGTTGGTTTTCATCCACTTCACCTTAAAGCTTTCCTGTAAGCCTTCCAGATAATCGTTATAGGAAGGAATACCCTCGACTGATGAGATGAAATTATAAGGTAAACCTTCGTCCCCATGGATATCCAGCATTAAATCTACACCTGTCCATTCCATATTTTGTAAGATATGGTAGACTTCCGGCGTGGTTTCCTGGTTGGGGTTTTCCCAGGCGCGGTTTAGGTTTTCGCCTGCGGCATTGGCACGCAAATTACCGGCAATGCTTCCATCGGGGTTCACATTGGGGATGATATAAAAAGTAGCTTGCTGTAATAACACCTTAGATAAGGCATTGGAGTTATCCAGTAATTCTTCGATAAAACCTTCTACAAACCATTCGGCCATACTTTCGCCCGGGTGCTGACGGGCAATCATCCACACTTTCTTTTTGCTTTCATCGGCATCGTCGCCAATCACCACCATATCAATATCCCGGCCTTCTACCGTTTTGCCAATATGCTCCACAAAGGTATTGGGCATCATTTGTACCGAGCTGATTAGGTTCAGATGCTGGTCGTAAGTATATGGGGCAAAATAGGCCACAAACACACTATTAAATTCCGGCATAAACTCAATAGTGAGCTTACTGCCATCGTAGGTGGTTGGTACTCTAAACCAGGTGATTCTATCGTAAGACACGACGGCTTCGTAGCCATCCCAGCCTTCGGGATAACTGGCTTCGGAGGCATTGATGATATCAATTTTAAGGTCCATACCTTCTACTTCCTGCATCCTAAAATGAAACCATTGCATAAAATCGGCATTGGTATCTTTTCGTATTTTTAATTGTATGTCTTGTGGATCGGCGGCAGCTACCACTTCGATATTGCCACTGTCAAATGCTGAAGAAATTATCATTATGAATGTTTTTTTACAAAGATAGTAAAGTAGATTAATAATATATAAATTAGAAAGGAAGCATTGTGTTTTTTAGCCAAAAAAGACTCGAGATAAAGACCTGAATAATAATCTTGAATTTGCGTTAATTCATTCTGGTTCTTATGTTTTTATCTACGAACTCTCCAATGCTGCCTTCTCTTGTATCCCATAAATATTTATCTGTATATATTGTAGCACAGAGAGAATTAGAAATATATAGCTCTTCCCATTCTTTCCAAAGTTCATCATATTTAGCTAAAGCTCTTTCAAGGATTATTTGTTGATTTTTTGCATTATCCAATTGGTCGTATATCATCATAATCCACATTTGTTCAATCAATTCATACTTGATTCTTCCGTAGGTACACGATACTTCTATTGCCTCTTGTGTTTGCTCATCATTTACACTTATCTGTTTTGAAAGTGCTTCAATCTGTCGCCAAATAAATACTGATTCGGCTTTTTCTGCCAAAACCTCATCAACAAAATTATTTCGAATTATTTCTTTAATGATAGTCTTATTTTGCTTTGCGGAGAAATATTGATCGCGCGTCCACCAGACAGCATTTTTTGCGTAACTATTGCTGTGCCCCTTTCGGACACCTTCGATAGTTAGCATATTCAACTGCCTAAACAAGTCCGCTTGATAACCAGTTAAACCAAGCTTTAAAGCAAATTCATAGAAAATTTCTTCTTCCGACTTACATACATTATTAGCCCATTGTGATACAACATACGTATTTAAATCTGTCCATATTTCGTGCTTAATATATGGGCCTTTCCAGCCTCCACCATTAGACCACGTCATCACACCTGCAAGCAAATTATTTTTCAAAATATCTTTTAATCCTCGCGGATTATTTTCTGGATTTAATTTCCCCGTAAAATGATTATTAGAAATTTCATATTTAGTTTCAGGCCACCCATTAATTACACCCGATCCTGTATAATATGGATGAGCTCCTTTACCGTAAGCTTCCATTCGAGATTGGGATTCAACAATTTGTTTATGTTTCCCTATTCCAATGCAAGGATTAAATGGAGTCATTCTATGAAAATCTCCTTGTTGATATTTAATAGAAAACATTAAATTCTCGTGTGGCTCAATTGCATTTGTAACTTTCAAGTAAAATTCAGGATTTTGATGAAAATTATATCCAAAATCCCAAGTTCTATAAATTAATTTTTTGTTTCTTTTCACACAAATCTCTTCACGTAAAATATTTATTAAAGTAATATGATCTTCGATACCTTGTTTACCCTTTCTAATAGGTGAGCCTCCACTGTGATAAGGCGTGTCGTGTAGGTATGTTTCTCCAAACCGCAGAGTTAAGCCATCTAATTTCGGAAATGTTTCAAAAATCCCTTCTATTTGTGCCCTCACCAAGTTTTGCATAGTTTCACTTTGCATATTAGGTTTTACAGATTGTGACGCATCTCCACCTATATTATTCAGTACACCATCAGATGTAATTTCCTCACCATATTCTTTCCATATGGATTTGGGGAATACTATAAAGTCGGTAAAAGGATAGACATCAATATGATACTTTTCACAAGAATCAATTTTCGCATTGATGTATTCAGCCTGGTTTTCAATCCACTTTCTTTCTTTAGAACCCTTTGGCACTATTCCATTTTTAACATTATCATAAGTAATGGCACAGTTTACATACCAATGAGTAACCATAGCATTAAAACCTTGGGACTTTACATACTCCGGGTTATTATATTTGGTTGTATATGGTTTTTCTCCCAGATTATTGTAAACCATATCCATTACGTAATCCAGCGATTGCCCCCAAACAATATTGCTCAGGAAATAAAAAAACATTAGAATCAATGATTTTATAAGTGATTTTTCCAAAATTATTTATATTTTTTTAATTATTAGTTTCGATGTAACCCAACGGAAATCTGCCTTTCTGTCGATAGATAGATCTAATAAGCAACATTAAACCTAAATTCAGTCCAAATATAATTAATTTTAAGCCCCTTTAAGCGACTTTATTAAAAAAGACCGGATTATTTCATTATAAAAATAGGGATTTGATATGAGCTTCGTTTGGACTGTGCTAATATATACGATTGTGTGAAAACCTGTTTCAATTAAAGCCAACAACGCTTTATCCGCAACATTTAAATAAGCTGTGCCTTCCAGTTGCCGGAATGAAACTCGTATAACTCTCCGATTCCAATTTTTTGAAGAAACATGATGGCCGTTTCAAATTTTCCATTTAGCTCATCGGGATGATGTGCATCGGAGCTGAGCATGATGGGAATCCCAAGTTTTTGGGCTTTTAAGAGGATGTCTTTCGAGGGGAAGAGCTCCACACAGCGCCCTTTGTATAAGCCCCGGGTGTTCACCTCCAAAACAGCATTATTGTTTTTAATAGTTAAAAGCGTTTCTTCCACCATGTTTTTATACCAGGCATCCGTCTGATTGAAAAACCTGTTTTTATTGTGCATCTTTATTTTATCCAGATGCCCAACTACTTCCGGTTTTTGTGTTTCAATCATCTCCATGGTTTGCTCATAAAAAGCCGTCACTCCTTTCTTGATATCACCATCAAAGACCTCTTTCAGACCTTCATCCCAAACCTTTTGTTCGCCACCATCAATAAACCACACCTTCTCTTTTTGTTGCTGATAAACCAAATGTATGCTGCCAATGATATAATCGAGCTTGGTTTTTTCTCTGAAATAATCGAAGGGATGTGTATAGCCCGGGATATAATCGGCTTCAATAGAGATATATACCTTTAAGTCTTCTGCGAATTCGGTTCTCACTTTTTCGAGTGCGTTGATATAGTTTTCAAATTCATTTGGATCGATAGAGAATTTATTAGGAAATAAAACCGGGGCATGATCGGAGAAGCCCAAAGAATGAAAGCCCAATTCCATGGCTTTAAAGCAATAGTCCTTAGGAGTACGCTTCCCATCGGAGAAAAAAGTATGTGTGTGGTAGTTAGAAAATATCATGATTTGTTTTTTTGCAAAAGTAAAGAAATGGTGCCTGATAAAAAAAATGTATTTTTGCTTAAAAATAACCATATTATGATTAAGCTGTCCGTCCTGATTATCACTTATAACGAAGAAGCTAATATTGGCCGATGTTTAGATTCGGTACAAGCCATAGCCGATGAGATTGTGATTATTGACTCCCAATCAACCGATAAAACGGAAGAGATTTGCTTGTCTAAAGGAGCCAGAGTCGTTCAAAAACCCTTTGAGAACTTTGTGAAACAGCGAAATAATGCCAACGAAGCTGCTTCGTACGATTATATCCTTACTATTGATGCCGATGAAGTATTGACCCCCGAGTTAATTCAATCGATAAAAGAGATAAAAGCAAACTGGCAGCATGATGCTTATGAAATCAACCGATTAAATAATTATTGTGGACAATGGATTAAGCATTGTGGTTGGTATCCCGAGTGGCGATTACGAATTTTTGACAGAAGGAAAGGGAAATGGGATGGTTTATTAGTACATGAAAATTTTAAAATGGATCCGATAAGCAGCATTGGCCGATTAGAGGGGCATTTACTACATTACTCCTATAATTCAATTACTGAACATGTACAACGATTCAATCGCTATACTGATTATACAGCACAAGAATCATTTATGCAGGAGAAAAAAAGCAATTTCTTTAAGATGTGGTTCAATCCCAAATTGAAATTCTTTAAAGATTATATCTTGAAAGCTGGTTTTTTAGATGGATATTATGGATATATTATATGCAAGACTTCGGCAGCGGCTACTTTTTTTAAATATGCCAAATTAAATGATCTTTATCAACAAGAGAAAAACAAAAGAAAAGAATAAGTATACGATAATTTACAATGATGTGTTTTGTGAAACTAATAAGATGGAAAACAGCTGATAGTCACCTTCTTGGTATGTTTTTAATCTTGGTTTATTCTATTCGCTTCTTTATAGTATTCTTAATAGATGATCAGGTAGGTTTTGAAGAAAGAATGAATTTAAACATGGACCAATTCTTTAGCATTCCTTTGGTATTGTTTTAGTTTGGCAAAGAAAATAAATTATGAAGAAAGTTTTTTTAATTAGCAGAACTGATAGCATTGGTGATGTGATATTAACTCTGCCTATGGCAGGTCTTATAAAAGAAAAATATCCTAATTCTTATATCATATTTTTAGCTCGAAATTACACCAAACCCGTAGTTGATTTATGCGAAAATATTGACTTATTTCTTAGTTGGGATGAAATTGAAAGTATTGGCGAGGGTGATCAAATAGAGCGCTTTAAATCTTTCAAAATTGATACTTTCATTCATGTTTTTCCCAACAAACAAATCGCACGTTTGGCTAAATATGCAAAAATCCCTAATCGTATTGGAACTCTGCATCGTTCTTTTCACTGGTTTACCTGTAATAAACTTCTAAATTTTGGGCGTAAAAACTCAAATCTTCATGAAGCTCAGTTAAATATTAAATTACTTAAAACCATGGGGATAACGGGGGAGTATCCTTTGTCTGAGATTGAGAAATATTATGGGTTTACAGCTGTAAAGCCATTAGCAAAAAAATTCGAATCTCTGTTAGATCAAGAAAAATATAATTTAATCATTCATCCCAAATCAAAAGGTAGTGCAGTAGAGTGGGGTAGTGAAAATTTCTCGAAACTCATTAAGTTACTTCCTAAAGATCGTGTAAAAATATTTATTAGTGGCACAAGTGAGGAGGGAAGCATGATTAAAGAAAGTTTGATTGATAAACATCCGGATGTATGCGATATTACGGGGATAATGAATTTGGATGAATTTATAAGCTTTATTGCACATGCAGACGGTTTATTAGCCGCCAGTACAGGGCCATTGCATATTGCTGCTGCATTGGGGAAAAATGCTTTTGGCCTTTTTGCACCTATTCGCCCAATATTTCCACAACGTTGGGCTCCCATTGGTAAGAATATACATGTTTTTGTTTCAAAACGTAATAACAATCATCAAGATGCAAAGAAATATATAAGTGAAATTAAGGTTGTTGATGTAAAAGAAGAGATCTTAAAAAGTTTTAAATAAAAGAGTTTACTGTAATTATTTGCATCTTTGTATAGAATTAAACCCAAACAATTTGTTTTATGATACTCGAATTTATTAGTTGGAACGTAGATCCGGAGATTTTCTCAGTTGATATTTTTGGCTTTATGCTGGCGCCACGCTGGTATGGGCTGTTATTTGCCGCTTGTTTTTTCTTTGGCTATATTTTAATGCTGAAGTTCTTTAAAAAAGAAAATGTTCCGGAATCGGTATTAGAAGTATTAACAACCTATATGCTGGTAGCTACCGTAGTAGGCGCTCGTTTGGGGCATGTCTTTTTCTATCAACCCGATTATTATTTTGCACATCCTATGGAGATATTGCAGATTTGGAAAGGAGGCTTAGCCAGTCATGGTGCTGCTGTGGGAATTGTTTTGGGGCTTTATATCTTCTCGAAGAAAGAAAAACGTGACTACTTATGGACTACCGACAGGATAGCGATTGTAGTGGCTCTTTCGGGCTTTTTAATCAGGACAGGTAATCTGATGAATTCGGAGATCTATGGTCATATCACCGATGTCCCCTGGGCTTTTCTGTTTGTAAGAGATTATCCTGTGGGAGCTCATGTAGACCCACGGCATCCCACCCAAATTTATGAAGCTTTAGGTTATCTTTTAAGCTTTATATATTTAATTAAATACTATTATAAAAAGGATGGTCGTCCTGCCAAAGGTTATCTTACCGGGGTGTTCTTTATACTTATATTTGGTATTCGCTTCTTTGTAGAGTTTTTAAAAGAAAACCAGGTAGGTTTCGAAGATAGCATGACTTTAAATATGGGGCAATTACTGAGTATTCCTTTGGTGCTGACCGGTGTATGGTTAGTGTGGAACAGCCGGAAACAAGCTGTTAAAAGCTAAGGAAACACTTACTCTTTTACCTCAATACGCACAACGTCGTCTAACTCCAGTCCGAGCAAACCGGCAGCGCGCCCTCTGTTTTGAGCTATTTCCAAAAGGTTATCGGTACCAAATAAGGCCACCAATTCACCTTCGCCAACATCGCCGTAAGAGCTGTGTATTTGGGTTATTTTATATTGTCCGGCATTTACCAAAATCTGAAATTTCTTTCTGCCAAACACCTCCTTAAAAAGGCTTTCGGATATATTGGTTACTACATTCTGATAATGGTCGATATAGATAATCTTTCCTTTAATAACATCAGGATCTACAACGGGTTGAAAGGCGGTACGTTTGGTGAGCTCAGGGATTCTTTCGCCCAAAATATTCAAATCCTTTCCCTGAACAATATGTTTGGCCACATTTACAAAAACATCTTTGGTAGAGAAAGTGAACTTATCGGAGGATTGTATCACATCCAATTCATAGATCTCGGTTGGTGTTTCATCAAATAACAAACAAAATAAACCACTATCGGCACCAATAAAGAACTGACCTTTTTCTTTAATCAACAAATGAGGATGATCGGGCGATGCCTCGGAGCTAATTCCAATGATATGGACCGTTCCTTCGGGGAAATTCTTCCAGCTATTACGTAATATATAAGAGGCCTCACTCAAATCAAAAGGGGTGATTTCGTGTGAAACATCTATGATATTGGCATCCGGGATCTGTTTTAAAATAGTTCCTTTTAAAGATGCTAAATAATAGTCTTTTGTTCCCCAGTCGGTTGTGAGTGTAATAATGGACATCTCATTCATTTTTAAATGTGAATATTATAAGGTTTACTTTTTATTTAACCGATAGCTAAATTTAAAAATCAACAGAAACCCTAAATTCTGACCAAATATAAGCCATTTTGAGCTATTTTATAAATAATAATGGATTTTTGTCCGTCACTGGCTTCTTTTTATTGAACATCTCATAAAATAATTATTCTGTTTATTCTTCGATATTCAATTTTTTAATAAAGTAGTTTACCGAAGCATAACTGAATACAATCAGTAAGGGCCACGAAAACAATAATATAATTTCTAAAATCATAGTTTAAAATTTAAAAGATTAATACATATGGTCGTCGTTTTCTACTTCCTCTTTTGTAATGGCTTTGTTGTCCATTGCTTTCCAAACATACCAAATATATGCTACTACAATTGGCACCATTAACGACACATAGCTCATGGCTGTTAGCGTGTAATGGCTCGATGAACTGTTATAAATACTCAGTGATGATTGCAAATCGAATGTTGATGGATAATAGGCTGTATGATGATATCCGGCCAGAAAAAACAGCGAAAGAACAGTGAGGATTGTACCTGCTCCCGAAAACCAAATTCCTTTTTTGGATGCTTTAAACAGACTTGTAAAAATACCAAACAACACCAGAACAACGCCTGCTAAAAACGTGAATAACACCACAGGCATTCCCAATAAATTATGCAGATATTTATTTGGTTCCATAAAAACTTTGCCATTTTCTGATATGGCAAAACCGTCGATAAACATTAGTCGTATGACAAAAAATAAGAAAAACACCAGGAATATTACGCTGTTCCTTTTCAGGCATTTAAGGTTTCGTTGATATAAGGTTTCATCATCAATATTATTGATAAAATATAAGTTGGCCAGTAATCTCGATAAAAAGAACACCGCCAATCCCAGTGATAAATTGCTTAAAAAGGCCAGATTCTTCATCGTCCAGATAGCTTCCAAACCGTAAGTTGATGTTTCCCATCTTGATATGATGGGCATTTTGCCTGAACTGATATCGGTTAAACGGGTAAAATCTATTGAGAATTGTGAACCGGTGAAGAAGGTAGCCACTGCAGTTCCTAAAAATATAGTGGCTATCAGACCATTAATAAACAGAAAAGTTTCGTAAGTTTTTGTGCCCAGAAAGTTATTGGCTTTTGTTCTGTATTCGTAGGATACAGCCTGAATGATAAAGGCAAATAAGATGATCATCCACACCCAGTAAGCACCTCCAAAACTGGTGGAATAAAACAGAGGGAATGAGGCAAAGAAGGCCCCTCCAAATGTAACTAAAGTACTAAAAGTCAACTCCCATTTCCGGCCTAATGAGTTTACAATCATTTTCCGTTCGGTTTCGGTTTTCCCTAACCGGTAAATCATCGTTTGTCCGCCCTGAACAAAAAGTAAGAATACCAATAATGCTCCTAAAAGTGATATGATAAACCACCAATATCCTTGTAACGCTTCTAATGATAAATTTTCAAACATAATATTTCCCTCCTGTTATTTAGTTAATTCCGGACCTTTTTTAATCTGTGTAAGCATAATTTTTATCTCGGCAATCAGCAATGCTGTGAATACTGCCAGGAATAAGAAAAACGTGATCATTACATTTTCCGTGGCTATTTTTGAAACAGCTGCTATGGTAGGTAATAAATCCTGGATAACCCATGGCTGACGTCCAACCTCTGCCACTATCCAGCCTGCCTCTTGAGCTACATAGGCCAAAGGAATGGTCCATACAGCCACCTTGAGCCAGAATCTTTTATCTTGTATTTTGTTCTTTATGGTGAAATAAAGCATTAAAGTAAAAAACAAGATAAAATAGGTTCCCAAACCAACCATGGTATGAAATGCATAAAAGGTCAGTTTCACCGGAGGTATTAATTCGTGAGGATCGTGCCCGTGATAATATCCATAACCAAAATATGGGTAGTTTTCTTTAAATAGTTTTAGCTTCTCCGATGCCGCTTGTACATCG
>Ga0256827_10002557_pt1 | contig 11655 bp, 9 predicted proteins | sample CV84metaG_FD_185977 | JGI IMG/M metagenome (GOLD analysis project Ga0256827, IMG submission 185977) | Hydrothermal vent microbial communities from East Pacific Rise, Pacific Ocean - CV84 | ecosystem: Environmental > Aquatic > Marine > Hydrothermal vents | place: Pacific Ocean: East Pacific Rise... | reverse complement strand
ACTTTCTCGCCTATACTCTCTGACTTTTTTGTCTGATCGATTAAGCGGGTGCAAAGATAAAAACTATTTTGTGCCATCCAACAAAATTTTAAAAATAATTGACGCTTTTTGTAAAGTATTTATTAACCACCTGTAAAACAATCGTCTACACCTGCATTAAAAATCCCTCACGCTGTTTCTTTGGCGAAAATCTTTACACTGTGTATTTTATTGATGGATTGTTTGAAGTGATCGTATCAGGAAAAACAACTTACAATCAAAACCTTAGAAGATGATCGTTTTATTCAAATCAATATCTAAATAAATACTGCTATCAATTTACTTGTTTAATAATGACTTCATCCTCTAATTAAAAAGAATCCAGGATACACCAAAACGGAAGGCGGCATCCTGAGCAGGATAATCGGGACTGGCATAATAGGTATATCCCATCAGGCCGGCATTAAAATGATCGTAACGAACAAATAATCGTGCCTTACCTATTTTGGCGTTTAGGTAGACATCTAAATAAGGATAATCACCTATTAGTTGTTCATCTTGTAAATGAAAAGAACGTAATGCTGGCATATATTTATCAGCATAATAGGCTGTAAAATAACTGGCCTCCACCCCTATCTCCAAATCTAAAGCACTATTAAACAGCATGTTTTTGTAAAAAACCTTCATTTTAGCAGATAGATCCGGCACACGTACGATATCGGAATGGGACACATTTTGATAAATAAACATGATATCGGTTCCCCAGGGCCCTATACGAAAGTCTTTTTCGGCTCGCACAATGATGTGCTGAATATTTTCATCAAATTGCTGAGGTAATATTTGTTGATTAAAGAACACATAATCATTAATATTCATCAACTGAAACTCAAAATCGAAACGTTTATAATGGTACTTAAAGAATAATTTCTGGATATCGGTTTTAGCAAAATCGTTATTCCACATAAAACGCAAGGAAGAATAGGAATGATAAATCCAATCGGGTGTACGGTGACTCAGATTAATACCTGCTGTAAAAAGATGGGATTTCATTTTAAAGAACGCCTTTCCGTTAAACGATAAATCGTTATTTAAGTAATCTCCTATATAGTATTGGGCATCGGCTAAGACCGATAAACTATTTGATAAATTTAAAAAAGCCCCACCTATTAGGGCATAATGAACAAAAACACGTTTTATGGAATCCTGGGAATACTCATTATATTCATGCCGAGCACCAAAAAAGTAATTTAAAAACTTAGGTGTTTGATACCAGTCCTTATAATCGCTATTAGAGTAGGTTATTTCATTAATAAAAGATCGGTTGCTAATGGAATCGAAGAAATTAACCTTATCGAAACCGGGATATATGGGCAAACCATCATAAATCTTTGAATTTTGATCCTGATCCGTATATCTAAAGCTTTCCTGTTCGTAATTAAAATTATACTTAATTTGTCCTAAATGCGATACAGGATCAAAGTATGGTTTCTTGAAATGCGTTACAGAATAACCCTCAAATTGTAATATATTGGTATCCGGTATTCCGGAAAAATCGGGTTCCGGTTTTGACAAATAAAACGCCTGCTGAAGCACCACCCCCGACTTCTTGACCAGATTCTCGGCTGTAGCAAGATATGTTTTATATATCTGCCTGTTACTCTCAATATTTTCTTCAAATTCATTTAAATTAATTATCCCGCCATTTTCTTCAAGCTTTTGTTTACTGATATAATATTGAGCCAGCGCATGATATCTGGCATTTTTGGTTCTATAACCTATACCACCATTAAACCTTTTTACATCGGTATGCTGATGTGTGTATGCACCCAAATGATTAAACAAATCAAAATCGATACTGGCATGAAGCTGTTCATCCAAAAAACTCTGCGCATGATTCACTTTTAATATATTTTCTTTCACCGCTCCCATCACATAAAACACTTTAGAATAAGGGGTACGCGTTTGATAGAAGATAATATCTTTAGGAGTGATGTAATAAGCCCGGAAATGATTAAAACCGACCTTAAAGCCTGAGGCTGCTGAAGGGGAAAAAACCTGATTTTCCTGAGCTGACCCAATTATTCCCAAATCGTTATAAGCCACTTTAAAGGTATTAACTGGGTTATACTCCCCAACCGTATGATTAGCCGTATCGATATATTCGTAATTATGATAATTGATACTATCTTTAAAAAAAGAATAGGTATAAACATCAAGGCTGTCTTTTCTCAGGAAATAATCACGAATAACATGGGATTGTGTTGAATCGGACATCGCAATAAGACTGTCATTTTCTTGATAAACGGTATCAGTTACCAAGATAGTAGAATCAGAAGAATCCTGTGCCGATACAATATCAGGATGATAGAAAAACATCATCATAATGACAGGAAGAATAATCCGTTTAAATACCATAGTTTTATCTGTAATTATTGGCAAATTTATGAATAATAGTTCATAAAAAATCAACATATCTTAAAACTAGTATTTTGCTTAAATTTTTAATGCTTTATAAGAGGATACCTGCCCACTTTTCAATATCACGCGAATGATGTACACTCCTTTCGACCAACGAGCTCCCATCATCTGCGGAACCTCCTCATCGTCATACGATTCCATCAATACAGAGGAAGAATTAAATACTTTAACACTCAATATTTCCTCATGATTAATGAGCCGAAAAGTTTGTGAAAACGGATTTGGAAAAACCTCAGGTTCTGCGTCTTGTGGCAATACACGAGAGTTCAGCCATTCATCATCTTTTAAATAACCAATATATACATTATTCGACATTGAGCAAGTTAAAGTATGAGATCCCAAAACTATTTCTTCGAAAAAATAACCGCCTAGAATAAGCTGGTTTTTATGAGGTACTGCCATGGCTCTGAATTGCGATAAAGAACCTGTGATCACGTGCCCTTCGGCAACGCTACCATTACTTAGTATTTTTACAACAAATACTTCAGGAGTACCTCAACACAAGGAATAATTAAGCACCAAATTATCAAAATGAATACTGGAATAATATTGTCCCGTCAGGTATATGTTTCCTTCGCCATCTATCCCCATATCTACAATATCCTCCATCGAAGAGCTATAATAACGCTTGATCCAATCGGGCGAACCATCATCCTGAAATACGGCCAGATATACATCAACATCCGACGGAGCAGTAGATATCTGATTCATCCCAAAAATAATATCTGAGCTAAAAGAACCACTGATGGCACATATTCCCGATGGGGTTACCTCTAATTTTACATCTGGTTTTAAATCATTGCCATTAAGCTGATGCGCCCATTTCAGGTTAAAAGCCGGATCGTATTTTGCTACATAAACACCCAATAAATCACCCGCGTCAAAATGAGTATCTTCATCGAGATAAATATCGCTATAGAAATCACCCGTAATATAAATATTTGCATAAGCATCGATATCTAAATCCAGGACATTGTCTACGCTATTCCCTCCTATGGTCATCCTGTTTTGTAAATCTCCTTCTAAGTTAAATCTGGCCACAAAAACATCTGTCCCCGATTGCGAAAATAAAGTATCCTGATCAATCACCGTATAATTATAAAAACGACCGGCCACCAAAATGCTATTATATCTTATTTCCATAGCCATAATCGACTCGGAATTGGGGCCACCAAACGTCTTGGCCCAAATAAAATCACCATCATTTGAATATTTAATGATATACATATCAAACAAACCATCACTCATATAGGTTTCTCCGTTAATGACTATTGAATTGGTGAATTTTCCGGCGATATATACATTACCCTCGGCATCACATTTTACGAGCTGCGCAAACTCATCATCTTCGCCACCTTCGGTCACCACCCAATCAACATCTCCATCTTCGTTTAAGGCAAATAAAAGAAGGTCGTTTTCGCCTTGAGATTCATAGTCAATCCCATCCACAGTAAAAGTAAAATTAAAATGAGTAAAGGCAAATATCCTGTCTTTATTATCCGATGTTACAGCCTGCAAATCACTGGTATAAGAATCGCTGCCAAACTGTTTGGCCCAGCTAAAATTCATGTCCTGCGCATACCCTTTAAACAATAAAAGGAATACAAAAGAAACAAATAGTATATGTGTTTTTTTATTCATGATGGTATGGTTCGTTGTTTATTATTGTAAAAGCCCTATAAAGTTGCTCAAGGAAAATCAAGCGAATCAATTGGTGTGAAAAGGTCATTTGCGAGATGGCTAATTTAGAATGAGCACGATGATACACCGCATCGCTAAACCCATAGGCACCACCTATGACAAACACCAGACTTTTCATCCCATGAATCATTTTCTGCTTAATAAATACCGAAAACTGTTTAGAAGTAAACTCTTTTCCTTTTTCATCGAGCAAAACTATATGATCCAAAGCAGATACTTTGTTTAAAATTAACTCTCCTTCTTTCAACTTTATTTCAGATTCACTCATCTTTTTGGTATTTTTCAGGGCAGGAATTACCTCGAGTTGGAATGGTATATAACGCTGAATACGCTTTATATATTTCTCCATTCCCACCTCCACCGGTTTATCCGTTGTTTTGCCCACTAAAATCAGAGTGATTTTCATTTTATACTTTCATTATATTACAGACAATATGTTTTACAAAAGTTGTCTGAGAATTTTTTTTGCAAATATAAAATTATTATCAATTACGAATTATTAATTATGAATTACGAATTGTTGATTACGAATTACGAATTGTTAATGATGAATTATTAAACGCAATCAAAAATAATATATCTTTGTTTTTTAAATAACACAACTTGAAAACAACTAAAAATATATTAAAGCAAGCCGATTTCTCTAAAGAGGATTTATTATATTTATTAGGCCTAAAAGGAGATGAACGCCTACTTTTGCTCCAAAAATCAGCCGAAGTAAAAAAACTTACCGTAGGGAAAAAAGTCTACTTCAGAGGTTTGATTGAGTATTCGAATAAATGCAAAAAAGACTGCTATTACTGTGGCGTAAGAGCCTCAAACAGCCAGCCAAGACGTTACGAGATAGCCGAGGAAGAAGTTTTAAGTGCAGCTAAATTCGCCTATGAGAACAAATTTGCCAGCCTGGTCATCCAGTCGGGTGAAAGAAGTGACGAAGCATTCGTTTCGAAGATAGAACATTTACTCCGGGAAATAAAAACCCTCTCGAATAATGATTTAGGCATCACTTTATCATGTGGCGAACAAAGCACCAAAACTTATGAAAGATGGAAAGAGGCCGGAGCACACAGATATTTATTACGCATAGAGACCAGTAATCGAGAGCTGTATTCCAAACTTCATCCCAGGAATAGCCTCCACGATTATAACAAAAGGATCAAGGCTCTAAAACGATTAAGAGAAACCGGCTATCAGGTGGGCACCGGCGTGATGATTGGGCTTCCTTTTCAGACTTTAGAGCACCTAGCCGATGATTTATTATTCTTTAAAGAGCTGGATATCGACATGGCCGGTATGGGACCTTTTATCGAGCATCAGGAAACACCCTTATTCCAGTATAAAGACCGCTTATTATCATTAAAGGAACGTTTTGAACTATCACTGAATATGGTCGCTTTGCTGAGGCTTGTCATGCCGGATATCAATATCGCCGCTACTACAGCTTTACAAGCCATTGATGAACAAGGCCGCGAAAAAGCTTTAAAAGTTGGGGCTAATATTATCATGCCGAACCTCACGCCCATCAAATACCGCGAAGACTATCTTTTATACAAAGACAAGCCCTGTATTGATGAAGAAGCTGAGGAATGCCAAAATTGCTTAGTAGCCCGAATACATATGGCCGGTGACGAGATAGGCTACGGCGAATGGGGCGATAGCTTACATTATAAACAAAGACAAAAACAACTTATCATAAAGCCTTAACAATCTCAGAAACAGCATTTTTGATATCTTCGTCGCTGGTAGTACGCCCAGTAGAAAAACGAATAGTCCCCATAGCAAACTCCAGAGGAATTGCCATGGCTTTTAATACAGCCGACACATCAACACCTTCGGAATGACAAGCAGCACCGGCAGATACGGCCACATTTTTCAGTTTTGATATCAATACATTGGCCTCGGTATTTGGAAAAGAGATACTCAACGTATTGGGCAAACAATGCTCAGGATGACCATTTCGTTTGATATTGGGGAAAGCTTCTTTCAATAAGGTATAAAGCAAATCTCGTTTTTGAGCATATTGAGTCTGGTACACTTCTAAATTTTGACTTATCAAGGCGGCAGCCTTCCCTAATCCTACAATCTCCAACACATTTTCGGTTCCGGCACGTCTGTTTTGTTCATGATCGGCTCCATGGATTTGTTTTTCCAGCACCGTTCCCTTCCTGATGTATAAAGCCCCTATCCCTTTGGGGGCATATAACTTATGACCTGCAATACTTAGTAAATCCAGTTTCATATCCTGCACATCCACTTTTACTTTCCCAATGGATTGAGCAGCATCGGAATGAAAAGCAATTTGATGTTTTTCGGCCAAAGCTCCAATCTCTTTGATTGGCTGAATACTTCCCACTTCGTTATTGGCATGCATCACCGTAATTAATATGGTTTTATCAGTAATACTTCTTTCAAGTACTTTAATATCTATGATCCCATAGTCGTCCACGGGCAAATATGTAACTTCGAAACCATGTTTCTCCAAATATTTACACACTTCAATAATAGCAGGATGTTCCACAGAACTCGTAATAATATGATTTCCTTTTTCCTGATGGGCAAAAGCAATGCCTTTTAAAGCATAATTATTGCTCTCGGTACCACCACTTGTAAATATGATTTCCGATGCCTGGGCATTTATCATCTTTGCTATTTTACGACGTGCATCTTCGATAGCAGCTTTTGTTATTAAACCATACTCATGCGAACTGGAAGGATTTCCAAAATACTGATCTAAAAAAGGTCTCATCTCATTTGCCACCTCCGGATCCACCGGTGTTGTAGCATTATAATCTAAATATATCATCTCGGTGTATTTATCTTTTCTAATATCTTTTTTGCTGTTAATAAAGGATTATCATCATCCACAGCAATGGTCGTCATTTTTGATTCATCTCTTTTATTCAAGCCATAGCCATAGGCTTTATCGTAATATTCCAAAGTAATTTCGGCCACTTTCCTATAATCACCATCATGGAGTGCTTTTTCGGCTTCTTTGGTTTTAAGACCTCCCAGTTTTTTACTTATCCTGGACAAAGCACTAAAAAGTTGCTCAGTATCGCCATCCACATATTCACGCACCAGCCTTTGTTCCCTGACACTTTTGGGCACTTCTACCTTTACCACTTCAGCATCTCGCATCCGGCTATATAATGGGGCCGGTATCCCACAACGTCCCATGGTCACACTTTCATCTTCTAACCAAACTGTTTTATTGATATCTAATTTCAACCATTCATAAGCCAAATCATTCTCAAATTGTTCATTAGTGGGCTGTGGCTGTTGTCCGATGGTTCCAAAAGCTGAACCTTTATGATGTGCCAAACCTTCTAAATCAATCATCTGCTCCCCCTGTTTCATGATTTCATAGAGGATATCGGTTTTACCACTCCCGGTGTAACCACCTAATATTTTCAAAGGAACAGCATCTCCCAAACGTTCACGGATATAAGCTCTATATGCCTTATAGCCACCTTCCAGGATATGAACTTTCAGGTTACTAATCTCGAATAGCCACGCCATACTCCCCGATCGCATACCACCACGCCAACAATGCACCAGAATTTCTTTCTTGGGAGCTATTTGTTTGGCTTTCTTGGTATAATCCGCCAGCTTAGGCCCTACAATCTCCAGACCCAACTGCACAGCATATTCCTTTCCTGCCTGCTTATATCTAATACCCACTTTGACTCTCTCATCATCTGTAAATAAAGGTATATTTATAGCTCCCGGAATATGTCCCTGAGCATATTCACTCGGTGTTCGTACATCTACCATGGGAATATGTTTTCCCTTCTCCAGAAATTCCGAAACGCTTATCTTATTTGGCATGTTTATTATTTTTTACAAAAGTAAATATTATATTCTTAACCTGCCCACTACCGAAGAAATATGAAGAAAATAAGAATCCTTCGTCTGTAAAAACATTATATTTGCAAAAAATATAGTGTTATGATTGTAATTACAGGAGCAGCTGGCTTCATCGGAAGTGCGATAGCAGGTAGTTTAAATGCCAATGGATCAGAAAAACTGATATTAGTTGATGATTTCTCAAAAACCGAGAAAGATAAAAACTTAGAAGGCAAGAAATACATCGAAAAAGTAGACAGAAACCATTTTCAGGATTGGTTACGAAGCTATGCCGATGAAGTGGACTTTATCATCCATATTGGTGCCAGAACCGACACCACCGAATTTGATGTAAACATTTTTAATGAACTGAACCTTAATTACACCAAAGACGTTTGGAAGTCATGTGCAAAATATAAGATACCTTTGATATATGCCTCCTCAGCAGCTACTTACGGCATGGGCGAATTAGGATACGATGATGACCACAGCATCATTAAAGACCTAAAACCACTCAACCCTTATGGCGAATCGAAAAATGATTTTGATAAGTGGGCCATCGAACAAGAAAATACACCTCCTTTTTGGGCGGGATTAAAATTCTTTAATGTTTATGGCCCTAACGAATACCATAAAGGACGTATGGCATCAGTTATTTTTCATGCCTATCACCAAATAGAAAAAAATGGCTTTGTAAATCTCTTTAAATCTCATAAAGAAGGCTATGAAGACGGCATGCAATTACGTGATTTCGTTTATGTTAAAGACCTGATTAAAGTAATCCTCTTCCTGATGGATCACCAACCACAAAGCGGTATCTACAATCTGGGAACAGGCAAAGCCAGAGCTTTTTATCATTTAGCCGAAGCTACTTTTGCTGCCTTAGACAAAAAAAGTGACATCCGCTTTATCCCCACCCCCGAAGACATTAGAGATAAATACCAGTATTTTACCGAAGCCAATATGAACAAGCTTCATCAGGCCGGCTATCACGAAAAATTCTTCTCACTCGAAGAAGGTGTTGACGACTACGTTAGAAACTACCTCTCGAAAGGGAAATATCTATAAGCCCAACGATCTATCAGAGTTGTAATTTTGAATAAAACTTATCATATTCAAAATCAATGCTTTTTTTCAATGATAGCACGCCACACAAAATAGCTTTATATTCAATTTAATTTTGAATGTTTCTAAATGATTTTTCAAATATTGAAAATATAGTTAATTACTACGGCACTAATAGAAAATATTTTACCTTTGGCACTCGAAAAAACTTACAAAAAAAACCTACAATATAATGAGTATATTAGTAAATAAAGATTCTAAAATTGTTGTTCAAGGCTTCACTGGAACCGAAGGAACATTTCATGCAACTCAAATGATTGATTACGGCACTAATGTTGTCGGTGGCGTTACTCCCGGTAAAGGAGGTCAGGAACATTTAGGGAAACCTGTTTTTAACACCGTATCCGATGCTGTAAAAGAGGCAGGTGCTAACGTATCTGTCATCTTTGTACCACCTGCATTTGCCGGTGATGCTATTATGGAAGCTGCCGATGCAGGCATAGGCGTTATCATCTGTATTACCGAAGGTATTCCAACCTCGGACATGGTAAAAGTTAAAGAATATTTATCTGATAAAGAAAGTCGTTTAATTGGTCCTAACTGCCCTGGTATCATTACTCCCGGTGAGGCTAAAGTAGGTATCATGCCTGGTTTCATCCACGAAAAAGGCAGAGTAGGAATTGTATCTCGTTCTGGTACTTTAACATACGAGGCTGTAGATCAGTTAACCAAAGCCGGCTTAGGTCAAACTACCGCTATTGGTATTGGTGGCGACCCAATTATCGGAACTACTACAAAGGATGCTGTTGAGCTGTTTATGAACGATCCTGAAACCGAAGGTATTGTGATGATTGGTGAGATAGGTGGTGGCATGGAAGCCGAAGCAGCTGCCTACGTGAAAGCACACGGAACCAAACCTGTTGTTGGATTTATTGCCGGTGCTACTGCTCCTAAAGGCAGAACCATGGGACATGCCGGTGCTATCATCGGTGGAAAGTCGGATACAGCCGAAGCTAAAAAAGAAATCATGAAAGACAGCGGCATTCATGTGGTTGACAGCCCTGCCGATATAGGTGATAAAATGAAAGAATTATTAGGATAATAAGCTAATAATAATGTAAGGAAAACGCTGGTTCTAATTTTAGAGTCAGCGTTTTTTTGAATGAAGCTAATCAAAAAAAACAAATAACTATGAAACATATATTTACTGTCCTTGGACTTTTTCTATCCTTCACTCTTTTTGCTCAACATCAGTTTGTAGATGTAACGTCACAATATGGCATTGGCGGCCAGGACGGTCTGGGACATGCCGTGGGTTGGGGCGACATCAATAACGACGGACTACAGGATGTAGCTTTTAGTAATCAGGAAGGTACCTCTTTTTGGTTATATAAAAACAATGGCGATAGTTTTACAAATATCACCAGTGCAGCAGGACTTACCGGCAATAGCGCTAATATGATTTTATTTGTAGATATTACCAACGACGGCTGGGAAGACCTGGTATTATATCCCCGATCAGGAAATCAGAAGATATACATTAACAATACAGACGAAACGTTTAGTTTAATGACAAACAGCGGTGTGAATAAAACCATTAGACTTGCTGCCGATTTTAATAATGACGGCTGGGTAGATCTTATGAGTACAAAAAACGATCAGGTTACCATTTTTTATAATCAGAACGGTGAATCGTTTACCGCCGAGGTAGTAGGAACGTTTACCACGAATTTTGCCGGTTTGGCTTTTGATTATAATCAGGATGGCAGACAAGATATTTATCTGGGCACCTACGACGACAGTCCGAATGCATTATTTAAAAATAACGGGGATGGCACTTTTACCAATGTGGCCTCCGAAGCCGGCGTTCTTTATCCTTATGCCTCTCACGGGCTTACTTCCGGCGACTATAATAACGACGGATTAATCGACTTATACATAGGGAGTTATTCCAATTCATCGGCCTGTAAACTATACCAAAATAAGGGCGATGGCACTTTTGAAGATGTCACCAGCCAAATGGGCGTCTCAGGGCATCACGATACAAGAACCGTTTCGAGCGTAGATTATAATAATGACGGAAGGATGGATTTGTTTGCCTCGCATCACGACTTCTATACCTATAGCAATAGCTTACTCAAGAACGAAGATGCAGAAAGTTTTACAGAAGTTGGGCCATCCATGGGTATTTCCGGCGAATGGCTGGGTGATTATTTTGGATTGGGCTGGGCCGATTACGATAATGATGGTGATATGGACTTATTTGCCGCAGGACATATAGATAAGTATGTGTTATGGGAAAACAGAGATTGTCCCGGCCATTTTGTAGAGATTATTCTCGAAGGTGTTGAAAGCAACTTCAATGGTGTAGGTGCTTCGGTGAGTTTATGGCAAGATGGCACCCTACAAAAAAGATGGGTACAAGTGGGCTCCGGACAACACGACTCCCACAGCAAACGGCTGCACTTTGGCCTGGGCGAATCGGCTTTGGTTGATAGTTTAAAAGTAGACTGGCCATCGGGTAAACAGCTCGTATTCAATAGCAACCAGGTGGTAGTTGATGACATCTGGACCATCGGTGAAGAT
>Ga0256827_10002556_pt1 | contig 11658 bp, 5 predicted proteins | sample CV84metaG_FD_185977 | JGI IMG/M metagenome (GOLD analysis project Ga0256827, IMG submission 185977) | Hydrothermal vent microbial communities from East Pacific Rise, Pacific Ocean - CV84 | ecosystem: Environmental > Aquatic > Marine > Hydrothermal vents | place: Pacific Ocean: East Pacific Rise... | reverse complement strand
ATTCCAGAAACACTATTATTTTTATTTTTACTTTTTTTGATCATCATAATAATAAGAATAATAATAATGATTGCGATTAGTGCAATTGCACCAATTAATATGTAAAATTTAACATCCATTTCGCTACCAGAATTTTTTTTCTCATTAGGAGGATCAACTATCCCAGGACCTGGAGGAGGAGTGGTTCCCCATTTAAAAAAATCACCAATTTCCTTAATACTTGTTTGATGAATAAATACACTACTGCCATTTTGACCACTATAAACGGTACCTTCAATAATGTACTTTTTACCCACTGAAGGTTCATTATATTGAACCCTGACCTGAATAATACCATCATATTTACCTTTAAGCAGATAAAAGGCGTTTGTTTTAGAGGGCTTTTTTAAAAACTCCTGTACGTATCCCTGTACTATTACAGCTTCATCGTAAAATTTTCCGGGATTCTGAATGATTTCTTCTATTGAGGTCTTAATAGGTGCTTTTTCAGCAAAGCTTACTTTTGGAAAAGCAAGAAACCAAATCATGCTAAATCCAAAAACAAATGAGAGAGATAAAGTTTTCATAATCTTTAATTTTAATGAGTAAATAATTATCTGTTGTAAATTAAATCGCCTGGTGTTTTTTGTAAAATTTTTCTGGCTGTTATTATAATAACCAAGGTGCTGATTGTTAGTATCAGAAATACGGCTATGACTGTCCATGTATCAAATAATTTAAAATAATCTTCTCCTTTTTCAATGTTGTCACCGAATAAGTACAATACACCCCGGAATAGACCTAAAGAGCCCAGTATCCATGCTAAAACAAATGATACTATGATAGACAGAGACACAAACCTGAAAACAAGTTTTACATAAATCCTTTGCAATAACCGATTCGAAAGACCAAATGCTTTTAAGGTGCCAATGTTCGTTTTGATGCTTTCAAGGTGACGTTTTAGAAGGTTTGAAACAAACAGGCAAACTGATAAGATACTGAACGCAATAAGTATTAATGAGATTATTCGTGTTAATTTAGTTATAAAATTATAATTTTCTTTTGCATTCACCTGTGCAATATCTATTTGCAATTCGTATTTCTCTTTTAAGTATTTTGCAAACAATCTTACCTTATCAAGGTTACTAAAATTAACTGCAATGTTTTCGTATCTTCCTACATCATTAATGGTATATTTCCTTGATTCGTAGTTGAATAATCGAATAGGTTCTTTGATTTTTTTCAATAACCCTGATTCTTCCAATTTAGAATAATAACTATCAACTTGTTTTATATTATCAGGGTCTGGCCAGAAACTTACAGCAATGGTATATCCATCACGATAAGTGTCAGTGTTTTTCTGAACATTTATAGCTGTGTTCATATTAAGTGTTTCAAGAAAATAAATCTCCAATGTATCTCTAAAGCTATACACTTTTAATGAGTCATCTGAAGTATAGAGTAGCAACTTCTTATCATCATGTGGATTAAATATACTTCCGTTAAACGGATAATTTCTTTGCCAATAGAAGTATTGAGTAGTGATTAAATCTTTCATGCCAGGGAGACTTTTAACAACACCAATAATCGGGATAGGGATTAAACGATAAGCAGTATCGGTTTCAGGAAAACTCATATATATAAATGGAGCATCAAGTGGATAGTGTAATGTTTTTAAGAGTTCTTCTTTTACAATAAATCCTATTTCCGACATGTTTTCATTAAGAGTCCTGTTAAATCCTTTTCCCCTGATAAGGTTATCCTTTGATTCGATATTGGCTAATATCGGGTCATCAAGAGCTACGGTACGATAAAACATACGGTACGTACCTTTTGTTTCGTCATCCCAGATCTGTATTGATCCTTGGTTGTATCCTGTAACATTGTTTATGTTAAACTTATCAGCAGCTTCCGGTTTATTTAGTTTATTACGTATTTTTAAAATTTTTGAACTTTTTTCATTAGGAACTTTAACATCAACCCAATTAACAAAAGGGTCTTTCATTTTTTTACCCAGATACTCTAAACTACCATTAGCAAATCCAATTGCCAGGAATGTAACGGTTAGGATAGAAAAAATCACCCAAAAATTACGATAATTTCGACCGATTAGTTCACGATTTTCCTTTTTTAAGAAAATCGAGTTAAAATGCTCATATTTTGTGTTCAAACTATCTTTCATTAGATTAGTTATTAGAAAATAGTTTTTCTTGGATCAATTCTTTTATCTCGCTAACGGGTTGATTGTTTGAATCAAACCACGTTGTTGTTCCATTTTCATTTACGGAACTTGAATAAACAGTATTACGATTAATTTCTCCATATTGCATTCCTTTTGGTTTGTCAATAATCATAATAAAATCAGCATATTTTAAAGCAAGATTAATATTATGAGAAACAATAATGGCAGATTTATTTGACTCCATAATCTGTTCCCTGATTATCTTCATTAGTTCTTCCGAGTTGTATTCATCAAGGTTACCAGTGGGTTCATCACCAAAAAGCACCGAATAAGTAGGGGTTATTGCTCTTACAAAGGCCAGACGCTGTTGTTGACCGCCTGACAATTCATATACTTTTTTATTATTTTCTATTTCGCTAAGTCCCATTTTTCCCAGAACTGACTTGGCATTATCTTTGGCTTCTTCAAACGATAACCCCTGAATCATTTGTGTTATGCAAACATTCTCGAGAGCTGTAAAGTTGGGCATCAGGTTTGTGTTTTGAAAGATAAAACTGTAATACCTGTTTCTGATTTCAGAAATATTTTTTTCACTGGCCCAGACTTTACTAAGATTTATAGGTTTACTACCATTATTGGGATTAAAGATTAAACTACCATTAAAAAAAGTATTGTTCATTAAGCCAAGTGTTTCCAAAAAAGTACTTTTTCCTGCACCGGAAATTCCCAATAGTATTGATATCTTTTTTGATGGAATTACCAAATCACTTATCTTCAAAACAATATCCTTTTGATTATACGAACAATTCAGCTCCGGTATTTTAAATAAATAGTTCTCCATTTAATGTTATTTTACGGCAAATAATCTTCTGAAATCCAATAGAAAGTTTTTTCGTCGATATAAAATTGATTTGGATCATTTTTATTATCAACAATCTTTTTCAAACGTGAATACTTTTTCTCCATGCGTGCTAAATATTGTAATAACTCAGCATTAGATACTTTTGCCGGATCCATTAAATCTTGTAAAGTATATTTGTTTATAACATTTTCCGAAGAAGAACTTAGACCAAATACTTTTGCCTGTATTTCTTCTATTTTCATTTTTTTAAGATCGGCTTCATTTTCGTTTCCATAGTATTTGTTTAGCAAGCCTATCCATGCATCAACTACAGCATTTCGTCTTTCATCGTTGCTTCGAGCCTCTGATATTCGGTGAATATCATTAACTATTTGAATTAACTCTGTATTACTTAATAATAGATTTCGCTTAAAGAGCGGATAAGTTTGCCCTAGTATTTGTTTAGGTGCTAAACCTTTGGTGTATAGTTGAAACTTTTCCGTACATAACTTACGCAAATCATCGTCACTCAATCCTGTGCTTCTTAACATCTGAATAATCCCGGGATCATAGGAATCTGTATATCTTGAAGTAGATGTATCACTCATTGTATTATTAACAATCATTGTTTTAGAAATATTCTCTTTTGATTTAGGTTGTCCCTCTCGTATGATCTTTTTATATCCTTCTATTACTTTTTCTAAATAACCTTGCGAATAAGCAATAATTTCTTTAATATTGTTACTCAGTACAGACGGCTCAATTTTTCCTCCTAAGGGTGATACTACTACACGGGCTAACGGAGGATAGTTTTTTAAAACAAACGTGTTTTTACCCTTATTTATGAATTGAGGTTTTGCATATGACATTCCAACAGCCTCAAACACTTTTTTATCCAGATTATACATATTATCAGCGGCTTTTTGCAATACCCCTTTTATTTGGTTCTGAAAGTCAATATAAGTTTGATCCCCTTCGTTATGCACCTGATAAACCAGCATACTACATTTTCTGTTTGATATTATGCTGGCAAGAAAATCTGGATTAACTTTAGTTTTTGGAGTTTGAGCATGATCTCCTGCGTCTCCTATCAAAATAATAATATTTGTTTCGTCATTACTGGTAAACTGAGACATTAAAGCATTTTTAAGTCCATAAAATACTGCTTCAGGTTTGTCATTATCCTTTATGTCTTTTGCTTCAACAGAGGACAAAAAATTGACCAGCTTTTCTTTTGAAGCATTTAGGGGGGAGTTTTCAATAAGTCTGTTGCCTTCAACTGCATCTCTATATACTGTTGCCCCATATTTAATATGGTTTTTAGGGTTGTTGGCTTCTATTTCTCTGATGGATCCGGATAAGGTTTTTGCTAATGAGGAGAAATAGGGTCCCATACTTCTGGTGCCATCGATTACAAAAACGATGTTTACATTTCTTGCCAGCACCATGAGACTGTCCAATTTCCTTTTTATTATCTCCCATGAAGGACCATGAGTTTCAGTAACATCAGTTCCACTACTGGCAAATAGCACGCTTCCGGTTCGAGTTGTTAATGCTCCCATTACACCAAGCTCATACATTCTGTTTTGAATATTATCATTTATTATTGGAAAACGCATCCAGGTACCAATTTTTCTTCTGTTTTCAAATCTACCTTTGTAAACTACATGTTTTGCGTTCTTTTCTTTTAATTTCATATTAGCATATTCAGCAGCCTCTTTTTCACCTTCTTCTTTTTGGAAAATAAGAACCGGAGTTTTATTATTTTTTCGCTCATCAACGGCATCACCATCAGCGTTTGGCTCTACTGCTAACCTATTTTCCCAAAATGTAACCCGATTGGAAGGAACCCATCCTTTTATGTTATTTTTTAAGGATGAAATATCAACAATAGCATCGCTTTGCCCTAGTAAAACACTGGTGGACTCTTCCAGTGTACTACCCGGTGGGTAGGTATCATAAATATATAAAATATTAAAAAGTTGTGAATAATCACCCGTTTTATTATGCAAAGCTGGGTCACTATAATAGGGTACTAAATCATTTTCCACATCCCCTTTAATTTTTACTTTTCCTTTTTTTGCAATAAAATCTATTTTATTCAGCACCATTCCCTTAATAGCTATTTTTCTTCGAATATCTGTTACAATACTATGTCTCCATAGGAGTAGATCATCTTTTTTTACCCATCCGTAGTCTTCAACATCATTGTTTGATAAAACAAATTCTTTTAAAGGTTTGTACACATGAAGCATTTCACCTTCAACACCATTTACAAACAATCTTTCCAGAAAGGGTAAGGTATGAATTTTGGTCGTACCGGTTGATAAAGCATAACAGGGCACATCATCTTTTTTTACAATCACATCCCAGTATTCACCTGTAGTGCCTGTATTCATGATATCTTGTAATGATATGCTAAGTATTTCTTCTGTTGGTGGTTTCAATTGTTTAGGAACTTCCAAAACATCAAGACCCTGGGCGTAAATATTGCTTAACCAAGGAAACAATAGTACTGCAATTGCTAAATGTAAATATTTTGTTTTCATATTCATATAATTATTTAATTCTACGATAGTTGACTTTTTCTAAATCAATGTATTTTGGTATTTTAAGTTTTTTCCTGATCTTAAAATCTGTTATAATATTTAATGTCCAGGGAGCATCTCCCAGGTTATCAGTGACAATGTTTATCAGATCGTCATTATGAAGTAGATAGACATTTTCTGACAGGTAAATACTGATAAATACTGAGCTGCTTCCTATCAACTGAAGGTAATTGACATCAATATTATCAGTTATGATTGACCAGTCATTTTCCAAATTTCCTACTTCAGAACCTTGTGTAGTAAGTCTGCTTAAAATCTTTTCAAATCCTTCTTTTTTTCCGGAATAATAAGGGTGGTTGCCATTGGTAGAATAGATAAAATAGCGATCATTATTATCGATGATTGTTTTCAATTCATTTTGTAACTCTTTAGCAAGCTTTATTTTTTCATTAAAAGCGTTGGCATCAATATAAAACAAGTGAAACTTAGGGATATTACTAATGAATAGTTCTTTTGAATTATCCCTTAAAGTGAAACTGACAATTTCACTACTGTCATCCAGTTTAATCGTGTTTTTGTTTTCAAGTGTATTTATATAATAACCGTATTCATCAGGTGTTAATTCAATATACAATATTTCGTAATCTGAAGCATATTGTTTAACCTCTTGTTTTGATATTTTTATTGTTTTGTTAATTATTTCAGCACTTTTTAAGCCAGATAGATTATTTCCATCAGCATCGGAAATTACATAATTGATAATCATACCGTCATGACAGAATCCTTGAAAGTGAATGGTGAAATAATTGTTATTCTTATCCTGAGTTGTTTTTTGAGGGTTAGTAGTAGTTGGATTGTTTTTAGAGGTGTCAGGTATAGCTGTTAAAGTGGAGATTTGCTTTTCTGTTGTATTACTGACGGTATTTATATTTTCATTAAACAAGTTAATCTCTTTATAAGCACAATTGTTAAAAAGAGTTGGTAGTTCAGCTATTTCACCTTTATTCCAAATGAAAAACATTTGACGTCCCTGAATCTTTTGATTACTCTCATTAATTAAATGTCTGACTTTCGGGTTAATGTTTTCCTTTTTTTCATTAATAAGGGGAACAGCTAATAATGAAAAGTTAAGCGTGTCACTTAGCCTGTTTTGTTTTGATAAGAAGTCTGTTACTAACTCCTTAAAAAGTATTGTTATGTCTAAATTATTTCGATGATTAAGAATTAGATGTTGCTCAGTTATGTTTTTACAAAATGAACCAGTACTACTAATAAATCCAAGATTAATAACAGCACGACGGTTATTATTATTTAATCCGGTTATATAGATAACGGGTTGTTGTTTCTCTTTACTTTCATAGAAATAGAGAGAGCTGTTTTTATTGTTAACAGAATATTTCAATAAGTAAGTATTTAAATACACTTCTTGTAATTGCGTTAAACAGCTACTGTTTTGTATGTGTAGATTGGTGTGTATAGTAACATCTTTTTTGTTAATATCAGGGTTAAGAGAGATTTTATAATCGATATAGTTGTTTTGCGCCATACTCGAATAAAACCCAAACAGAATTATAGAAATTATCATTGTCTTAATGATTCTAATCATATTATTATCAGTCGTGTTTATTAACGTTTTATTTAAACAAATCGTAATGAACTCCTAAGTGGAAACAATATGACATAGGATTCATTTTATCGCTCGCGCCTGCCAGGCTATTGTATTGATGTTGCTTTGGTGACAAATAATAATCTTGGGCTGCATAGTTACTGATATTCATTGGTGAAAACCCAAGATCAAAGGCAGCCACGATGCTAAACTCAGGTTTTTTTAAAGGGATACTAATCCCTGCTGATATTACAGCTGAAATCATAAATGACTTTACGTCAAGGTCTGATTTTTTATCAAATTCCTGATTAGTATAAAAATCAAGGTAATCAATATCTTTAATAGTTATATCCCATTCCGGGTAGTAACCTGAGTAGGAGGAAGCACCTGTTAAAGTAGAGGTGCCGTTTAATAGAAATGAGGCTTTTATCCCGGCGTTGGCATAAAAATAATTAATGAATGATTTGTTTAACCATAGCCTGTAATTTACTAAAAGTGGTATTCCTATATAGGATAGTTTGATATTGTCCTTTACACCATTAGCCGAAACAATAAGATGATAGGAGTCATGCTCCGGGTCAGTCATTCCCTGAATGCTATTTTGTGAATAATCATTTGTAATCAGGTCGGCCGAGTAAGCGTCAAAATGCACACCTGATTCAACTCCCAAGGCGCTTTTTTTGTTTGATTTAAAAAAGTATGATATGTTCACCCCCCCGTTTACAACCATATTTCCACTATTGTTAATTGTTGCAGCATTAAAATTGTTTTGAATAAAATTCATAGATATAGAGGAAAAAGATAAAGCTCCAAAAACTTCAAATCCAAGGTTTTGCCATTCTTTAATATGTTTTAGATAGATACGTCTTTCCTCCAAACCTGAGTTAGCCCATTTATATGCAAGTTTTGAGGTGATCTTACTGGAAGTAGAATAACCTTGTTCTTCATCCAGTTTAATAGTTACACGTTTTTCACCCGGAACACGTTTAAAAACAACTTTTCCTGACTTGTTACTTATTTTAGATTGCATCTCTTTGCCGTCATATATAAGTTTTGCTTTAACGCCTTCAATAGGCCTGCTTTTGTCAACGTCAATAAAGGTAAGTATTAAATTGGAAAGCTCAATTTGTTTTTCGTTTATTTCGCTAATTTTGAATGAATTAAGTTGTTTGTTAAAAATAATGGATAATTCATTATCAACTTTAGATAAATCTAATAGATTTCTGTTTTTATCAGTTCCAAAAACATCTTTTTTTATTGTAACTTTAACCATGTATTTATTACTTGCCGGAATATATTCCGGTTTTCCTATTTTGTCGATTTTAACTGTTAATCCCAAACCGCTTGGATAATATTCAATGATAGCCCTCAGGTAATTATCTATTGTCATTGTTTTAGGTTTTCCTTTCATAATGTCATTGTAAACTTTAGCGTTTGGTGTAAATAACTTTTTAAAGTTTAGCAACATGCTTTGTGAGATGTTTTTATCATTTTCAGTAAGAACACCGTAGTATTCATAATTTTTTATCAGTGTATTTATATTTGCCTGAATGGTGCTGTCCTGCTTTGAATTAAAAACCTGAGCTTGAATGTTACCATAAAAAACAATACCGGAAAGCAACAGGATTAGATATATCTTTTTCATGATTGTATATTTTTTAATAATTAGCATTTAATTAGTTTTTAATAAATTTTATTACTCCGGAGCTATTTTTTCCAACAGCTCTAATTAAATACACTCCATTAGAAAATGAGTTGACTGGCATTGTAATGCTGTTTTCACCGGTTAGAAGAGTAATGTTTAACCTGTGTATAATAGCACCGCTGATGTCTGTAACAATTACATTCAGTTTTTTTCCAAGATTATCAGGAAAAACTACTGTTACTTCATCAGATGCAGGGTTTGGAAATACTTTTATAGAGCTGGCAGGAATATTTTCAATCCATAAGGGGGGATTAAAATAAGATCTGGATTTACAACCTTCTCCGTTATCGTACCACGATTCTACCCAGTAATTATATTTATTAATATTAAGGTGTGGCATTTGACAATACCTTCCGGTACTATCGCTAATTACAACATCTTTGTCCTGAAGCTTATCATAATAGCCCCACAGATAGGAAGTCGCTCCTTCGTCAGAAGCAATTAAAATGGTACTTCCAGGTGATTTTTGTTCCACATAAGAAGCTTGAGGAGCCATTGTTGTGTTTATTTCAATATTTACTTCAGCAGAAGATTTGCAGCCATACCTGTTATAGGTGTATAATTCCAAAGGATAAGTACCGGAAACGCTTCCCCAATTCACAACCATTTTATTGGTATTTTTTCCGTTTATAATGGTTCCGCCTTTAAATAATATCCATTTATAAGTTTCACTATTCTTGAAATTTTCTGCTTCATACATTAAGCCTGCTTGGCTAGAGCAAACACTAAATTTACCTGAAATGTTTTTTGCAATTGGAAAACTTCTTGTAATAACAACTATTGAGTCAGAATCAGAAGCAAGTCCGTCATTTATAGTAACTATATATGTTATTGTGTCATCAATTATTGATGATGCATATATAACTGGATATAATTCCGATGAATGGAACCCTTCAGGAATAGAAGACCATTCAGCTGTGTAAGAACCATGGTTTCCGATAACAATTGGTTTCAGGGTAATAGAATCACAAAAATTAACCATTGCAACATCAAACGAAACAGATAACGATGTGCTTATAGGAATGGCATTATAATCTTCATTTTCCAAATTAATTAAAATAGGATCATTATAAACTTTTTCTTCCGGATTAAATCCGTATGTATCTAATCTTGGAAATACGCTCCCTTGCCATCCTTGAGGTAGTTTTTGTATATATGTACCATTCTCATCAGTATTAGCACTATATATTCCTGTTTGATTAATAAATGATAAAATAACTCCTTCTAATCCATTATCTGTATTATTAAGAATTACTTTTCCAGATATTGAAACGGATTCTCCATTACCATCTTGCGTCAATGTCACAATAATATTCTTATCTTCTGCAGTAAAAGATATTTGGGCTTGCCTTGGATTACCTTGTTCATTTTTGTTATAAGATACTGTGACAAACTGGGTACCAGTTCCATTAGAAGGATCAATTTTTGAAATCCAATTGTCATTATTTGTAACTTGCCATGAAATATTTGAGACAACTTCAAGTTGTATATTGCCAGACTCAAAAGATACATTTGGCGTAAGAGGATTAACTTGAATAAAGTGTTCAGACTTGCCAAATTGAGTGATAATTATTTCATCATCTTCAACTCCATCACCGCTTACAATGACTTTGCCTGTTCTTGATTGTTCAGAAGAGTTCATATCTACAATTATTTCAAAAGAACTTTTCCTTGAGTTTTTCAACGATGAATTTGAAATTATTATCCAGTCATTTGAAGAATTGGCTACCCATGTTACATTTGAATACACTTGTGCTGTAAATGTTTCACCTTGAGACAAGATAGTTTTTATATCTGGATCAACGGCTAAATAACTTCCTGTTTTACCAGCTTGAATAATATGAACATTTACACTACTTGCTTCATTTGATAATATTAATATGTCGCCTTCTCTTGCTTGTTCTGAATCATTATTTGAACAACTGATTGAAAATCCACCATTATTAATACCAGTGGTATCACTAGTAATTGTAATCCAAGAATTAATATTTGAAATCGACCATTCAACATTCGAGATTATATTGAATTGTGCATTTCCCGGATTAGGACTAAACTTTTTAATTTTCGGTGAAACAACCAAATATGATCCTGTACTACCATCTTGAACCACTGTTATTATTTCATCATTCACAGTTGACCCTATTCCTGAAATGGTTATTATACCTGTTCTGCCATCAGGTTCTGTATTAGGGTCACAAATTATTGGTAATGTTGAATTACCACTTCCGGTACCACTTCCATTCCAATGTAACCAATCTGTTTCTGTCTCAAATACCCATTCAATATTGGACTTTATTGTTGCAGTAAATGTAGTTCCAGAGGCATCAACTTGTTTATTATCAGGGTCAACGGTAAGATATTCTTCTGACTGACCTGCTTGTACAACTTTAATAGTTTCATTACTAGTATTACCATCGTCATCGATAATAGTAATTATACCGGTTCTGGAATCATTATCTGTATTTTCGGCTACATCAAAAGTAAAGTTTCCATTATTTGCACCACTGCCATTATTGACAGTAATCCAACCTTCATTTGTAGAGGCAGTCCAGCTGACATTTGAGGTAACCGTGGCAATATATCCATTCTGTCCACCGGGAGGAGCTGACTGGTTATCAGGGTCCACTGTTAAGTATGAACCCGATTGACCGTTTTGAATTACCTGTATGGTTTCACTGTTAGTATTACCATCGTCATCAATAATAGTAATTATACCGGCTCTGGTATCATTATCTGTATTTTCGGCTACATCAAAAGTAAAGTTTCCATTATTTGCACCACTACCATTATTGACAG
>Ga0256827_10002555_pt1 | contig 11660 bp, 5 predicted proteins | sample CV84metaG_FD_185977 | JGI IMG/M metagenome (GOLD analysis project Ga0256827, IMG submission 185977) | Hydrothermal vent microbial communities from East Pacific Rise, Pacific Ocean - CV84 | ecosystem: Environmental > Aquatic > Marine > Hydrothermal vents | place: Pacific Ocean: East Pacific Rise... | reverse complement strand
CACCACCATTTTTAGTTCTAGCAATAATACCTTCCATATCCTCTTTAGAAACTAACTCTGTAAGTGGTATATCTGCTACAGACACCTTCTGTGGTAGTGGTATCATATGCTCACCATGATCACCTATCACTAAAGAACCAGTTTGGTTTGCAGCAAAACCAGTTATCTTGGATATCTGATAAGCCATACGTGAACCATCAAGTGCACCAGCTAAACCAACTATACGACTTGAATCCCATCCCGTTACCTGTTTTGTAACATACGTCATAACATCTAAAGGGTTTGAAACACATATAATAATAGCATCAGGGGAATTTTCTTTGATATTTTCAACAACTTGTTTTGTTATCTTTGCGTTTATCATCAGCAAATCTGCTCTTGTCATATCACCTTTACGTGGCACACCAGCAGTAACTACAACTATATCACAATCTTTTATATCACTTGGTTCTTGGGCAGCTGTAATAATAGTTCCTTGAGAAGCATAGTATGAAGCTTGAGCCATATCTATAGCTTTACCTTTTGCAACACCATCAGCAATATCGTATAATATAATCTCGTGGCATATGCCCATCAAACTCAAAGTATATGCCGTTGTGGCACCAACAGCACCTGCCCCAACTATACCTACTTTTCTACTTTTCATCTATTTTACTCTCACATTCATCAAAGAATCCATTTTCATATAAAATATTTGTCATCTCTTGAACAGATGCAACAGAATTTTTAAATCTTGTTTTTTGTAAAGTTTTTAATGTCATCTCTATAATTTGTTCAGAACCACCTTTTCCTATCATACATGGTACACCACTTACAACATTTTCATATCCATACTCACCCTTAAGAAGTACTGCGCAAGAATGGATTTGTTTTGTATCTTTAAGTATGGCATCAACCATGACAGCAGTCGATTTTGCTGGAGCATAATATGCAGAACCATCACCAAGTAAGTTTACTATTTCTGCACCGCCATTTTTTGTTTTTTTAACAATTTCACCAATTTCTTCAGAATCAAGAAGATCATCTATGGGAACACCCGCTACAGTTGTAAATTTAGGCAATGGAACCATTGTATCACCATGACCCCCCATAACTGTTGCACGTATCTGCCCTGCTCCATAACCAAGCTTTTCATATATAAAGTGAGCCATACGAGCTGCATCTAAAATTCCAGCCATACCAAGAATTCTTTCCCTTGGAAAACCAGTGAATTTATGAACAACATATGTCATAACATCAAGTGGATTACTTACAACTACAACAACTGCATTTGGTGCATATTGTTTTATCTCTAATGCATAATTTTTTACAATTTCTGCATTTTTAACTAATAAATCATCCCTACTCATACCAGGTGTTCTTGGAGCACCTGCAGTTATAACAACAACCTCACTATTTGCTATATCTTCAGGTCCTGTTGCAGCCCTAACTATAGTATGTTCTCTAGCAGCATTCGCAGCTTGAGACATATCTAAAGCCTTACCAGTTGCTACACTTACATTTCTACCTCTAAGTATAACTTCATGACATGAACCCCTCATAGCCAGTATAAAAGCTACAGTAGATCCAAAATTACCAGTACCTATGACCGTTACTTTGCTTGCCATATATTTCCTTTTTGGTTTATTTAACCTTTGATTTTTAGCTAGTAACCATAGCCAAAAATAAAAAGTTATATATGAATGGCACTAGAGCCATTCATATTATTTAATACAATTATATATTATTAATGATTGTATTTAAAGTTGCAGATGGACGCATAGCAGCCTCAGCTTTTGCATCATCTGGGTGGAAGTAACCACCTATATCTTGAGCTTTACCCTCTACTGAAAGTAACTCTTCGATAATTTTTGCTTCATTTTCTTCAAGTGCTTTTGCTACAGGAGCAAATTTCTCTGCTAACTCTGCACTTTCACCCTCTGCAAGTGCTTTTGCCCAGTATTGAGCAACGAAGAAGTGAGATGCTTTATTATCTGGTTCACAACATTTTCTCGAAGGAGCTTTATTGTTTCCTAAATATAAGTCATTTGCAATATCAAGAGCAGCAGTAAGTGCTGAAAGTTTTGCATCACCATGTTTTTGACCCAAGAATCTTAAAGACTCAGCAAGCGCTAAAAATTCACCAAGTGAGTCCCAACGAAGGTGACCCTCTTTTAAGAATTGTTCTACATGTTTTGGAGCTGACCCACCAGCACCAGTCTCATACAAACCACCACCAGCTAGTAAAGGAACTATAGAAAGCATTTTTGCAGATGTTCCAAGTTCTAAAATTGGATACATATCTGTAAGATAATCTCTTAAAACATTACCTGTTACTGCAATAGTATTTTTACCTTCACGTACACGAGCATTTGTAAATCTTGTTGCTGCGGCAATCTCCATTATTTGGATATCTACACCATCTGTGTTTAAATTTTTCAAATATTCATTTACTTTTAAAATCATTTGTGCATCATGAGCTCTATTTTCATCTAACCAGAATATAACAGGAACTTGCTCGATTTGACCACGTTCTACTGCAAGTCTTACCCAATCTTTAATAGGAATATCTTTTGCACGAGACATTCTCCATATATCACCTTTTTCACACTCAAAACTCATAAGAACTGTACCATCTTCAGCAGTTACAGTTACAGTACCAGCTTCTGCAAGTTCAAATGTAGTTGGATGAGAACCATACTCTTCAGCTTTTTGAGCCATCAAACCAACATTTGCAACTGAACCCATAGTTGTAACATTATACTGACCATTTTTAACGCAGTCTGCTACCATTTCGTTATAAAACATACCATAAGTTGCATCAGGAATAACTGCAACACACTCCACTGCATCACCATTACGGTTCCACTGTTTACCACCTTCACGTACAACAACTGGCATAGAAGCATCTATAATCACATCGTTTGATGCGTTGAAGTTTGTAGTACCTTTATCAGAATCAACCATAGCGATCTCTGGATTGTCAGACTCTACAATTGCTTGGAAAGCCGCTTTTATCTCTGCTTCTTTTGCATGACCAGCAATTTTTTTCTCTAGGTCACTCATACCTAAGTTAGGATTTACATTTAATTCTGCGAATGTATCTGCATACTTATCAAATACATCTTGGAAGAAAACAGTAAATGCATGACCAAACATGATAGGATCAGAGATTTTCATCATAGTAGCTTTAAGGTGAATAGACCATAAAACACCGTTTGCTTTTGCATCTTCGATAGATTTTTTGATGAAAGATTTAAGTTTTGCAACTGACATATATGTACCATCTAAAACTTCTTTATCAAGTGCATCTATAGTAGTTAACTCTTTACCATTTAAAGCGATTGTAACTTTTTGACCTTTTTCCATAGTAACTGATTTTTCATTACCATAAAAATCACCATCTCCAGCCATATGAGCAACATACGCTTTTGAATTTTCAGCAAATGGCTTAAGTCTATGAGGATGATTTTGTGCAAATTTCTTAACAGCTTTTGCAGCACGTCTATCTGAATTACCTTCACGAAGTACAGGGTTAACTGCTGAACCTAAGCAAGTGTTATATTTTGCACGAGTAGCTTCTTCTTCATTGTTTGATGGATTTTCAGGAAAATCAGGAATATCAAAACCTTGACCTTGAAGCTCAGCTATACAATCTTTTAATTGTCCTACAGAAGCTGAAATATTTGGAAGTTTAATGATGTTTCCATCTGGTTGAAGCACAACTTCACCTAATTTAGAAAGTTCATCTTCAGCAAGACCCATAGCCGCAAGAACTCTACCTGCTAGTGAAATATCACTAGTAACTACATCTACACCTGCAGCTTTTGTAAAAGCATTAACGATAGGTAATAATGAATAAGTTGCTAAAGCCGGAGCTTCATCAATTTTAGACCAAATAATTTTTGACATTGTGTGTCCTCATGAATAATATTTTACATCCATACTTTTTAGTTATGGAGTTTTCAAATTCAATAATAACACTAAGATAGGTAATATTTGGTAAGCTTTATAAAACTATGAATGATATTTTTTATTTGTTTCATTTAGTAGCACGGTTTCATTTAGTAGCATGACGTATATTGCGTAAGTGTGTAGAATAGTTACAAGCAAAATCATGTGTTCCATTTTTTGATTTCATAAAATACAAATATTTTGTTTTAGCAGGAAATATTGCAGCTTTTAGCGCTTTAAAACTAACATTACATACTGGTATTGAAGGTACTCCATAATATATGTAAGTATTATAAATAGATTTATCTTTTTTAATTCTTTTTGATGTTATTTTTATATGAGAATATTTACCATAATTTAATGTACCGTCCATTTGTAATTTCATATGTTTTTTTATTCTATTATATATAACAGAACTGATTAATGGCATCTCTTGTTCGTTGGCTGATTCTTTTTGGATAATTGAAGCTATAGACACATACTTAAACCATTTAGTTTTATTATATGTTCCAAAAATTTTATAAGAAAATGCTTTCATTTTATTAAGTGATGTATTTAAGAGTAAAGTAATTATTTCTTCTTCTGTTATTCCAATTGGTACTTTATATGTATTTGGTACCAAGTTACCCTCTTCAATGATAGATTTTTTGTCATATTGTTTTTGAAGCATATTTCTGTCTAATTTTAATTTATTAGATAATTGATTTAAAAATATATATGTTGTTTCACCAGGTATTAATGTTATATCAACTAATGCAGCTTTGGCTGTAGTTAATTTATATAAAAAATCTGCTTTTGTATTTATATCTGTTTTTAAATTGATCCATCCATGTTGTGGAGATCCTATTAACCTTAAAAGAAAAGAGTCAAGCTTATTTGTATCATAATGTTTTTTTTCCATTTGTGATATAATTTGATTTATGGAACCTTGTTTTACATATATAACAGTTGGGGTTTTAATATGCTGATTTAGGTAGTACATGAGAGATAAAATAATAATTAATGTAATTTCAATAATGTATTCTACTATTGTAAGTTTTTTATCTTTCATATTTTTCTTTCTTTTATTTTTATATTTTGTTCTAACAAATGGTTTACTTTTGGATGAGATAGATATTCCACAAATAAAAATCAAGCAATTATACATAAAACTCAATGAAAAGATAGATATCTCTGCAAAAGAGGTTATATTTAAAAATAATAATAATAATTCTAAAGAGATAAATTTTCAAGAAATTGAAAAATATATAAAAAAATTATCAACTTCTACAAAATGGTTAAATTCTATAAGTATCGAAAAAATTAATGCAAAAGGAGTAGATGCTAGTTTAAGATATGAAAGTTCATCTATTGGTTTTATTGATATAAAAACAAAAGATTATACTCTATATTCTAAAATAAATTTAGAAAAAGATATAGTTCATTTTAAAATTACTAGTTTTTACAATAAGAATAAAACTTTAAATAGTAGTGGAGACATCTATTTAGATACAAAAAATATAAAGCTATATTCTAATATTAATTTAAAAATAAAAAACAATGCTACGTTTAATTTATATATTAAATCAGATACAAACAAGATATTTTATAAGATAAAAAGTCTAAAAAAAATAAAAAACATTAAAAACATTATTAAATTATTTACATTACCAAAAGAAGTTAAATTTTGGATTGATGATGCAATTGCAATGAATTATTTGGATATCAAGTCTTTTAATGGGTATGTAGATTATAAAAATCCTACAGAAGCCATAAAAAACATATATGTAAAAGCAATTATAGATAAATTAAACTACACTTATAATATAAATTTAGATTCTATTCATACTAAAGAAACTATTTTAGAGTTTAAGAAAGGGGTTCTATATATTAGACCTCAGGATTCTTATTCTTATAATATGCCACTTCAAAAAAGTTGGTTAAAGATAGATTTTTTACAAAAGGAGGAATTGCTTACACTGCATCTTTTGTTTGATGGTCAAATAAATAGTGATATATTAAAAATCTTATCTACCTATAAAATAAACTTACCATTTAAACAGAAAAGTGGTTATGCAAAAACAAACTTAACATTAAAAGTTGGATTAAGAAGTATTGATATAGACGCTAAAGGTAGCTTTTATGTTAAAAAAGGATTATTTTATCTATATGGATTAGATATTGATATCTCTAACGCCAATATATTGCTAGATAATTATAAAGCTTCAATAAAAAGTATGAAAGCTTCTTATGAAGATATCGCAAAAGCAGATGTAGATTTTAAATATGATGCAAGTACAGGAAAAGGATTAATTGATTTTTTTACAAATGATATTCATTATAAAAATATACATCTTTTAGAACAAGAGCAACCATTACATATAAGTTATAAAATAATGCCTAAACAAGATAGTATAAATATTGAAAAGTCAAAATGGATATTGGAAGATAAAATTTTTAATCTTAATAAACTTTCTATTCCTTTTAATATTGAAAATCCATTATTAAAAATACCTGCGACACTTTTAATTGTAGACAATATAGCAAATGGCTTAATATCTGGTGATGTAGATATTAAAAAGCAAATATTAGATATGAAAATAGATTTATTAAATTTTGAATATGATGGTATAAAGTTATCTGGATCAAACACGGTATTTGATTTAAAATACGATAAAGAGTTATCATTATCATCAAAATCAAAAATATTTTTTAGTATAAGTGGTTCTAAATATATAGCAAATAATTTTTATTTAAAATATTTAGATGAAAATATATATATAAAACATACAGATATAAAAATTGGAGATTTTATAAATACTAAAGTTTATGCTACATACAATATCAAAACACAAAAATCACATATAAGTCTTAGTAAATTTATTGTAAAAAAACCTGGTACTGATACTATTGTCTATAAGAACAACAAATTATTATTATCTCTTAGTTTTTTAAAAAATAAAATAGAAATATTGTCTAAAGAGTTAAATGCAAAGTTTAATTCTCAAGATGGGCAATGGACTTTATCATTAAAATCCTTAGGTAGGATAGCAAATAATTTAAAAATACTAAAAAAATATAAATTAACAAATGGAGATATAATATTTACAAAAAAAGAGAACGAAAATTTTACAAATTTTATATCAAATATTGATTATCCATACGCATTAATTGAACAAAATAATAAGTTAATAAAAAAGTATCATGTAAATGGTAAAATATACAAAACAAGATTTTTTGCGAAAATCAATAATAATATAACTATTAACTCAAAAAATAAAATAAACATAAATATAAAAAATTGTGGCATAAATATAGATGAATTACAAAAAGCAATCAAAAGTATAAATGACAATCAAAATGATAAAACATCCGATATAAATATCAATGTAGTAGCTAAAGATTCTTATTTGTATATATCAGATAGAAGAAAGGTCATTTCAGATACTATTAGAGTTCAGTATTACAACAATATACTTACTGCTCAACTAAAATATAAGAATGGATATTCTGGATTAAAAATAGAAAATAATGATTTAAATCTTTATGGCAAAAATTTTAATTATGAGTTTATGAATAAACTCTTTAGTTTAGCAAAATTTAAAAATGGAACTTTAGACTTCTCTATAAAAGGTACATTGGAGAATTATAATGGCATATTTTTTATAAGCAATACAATTATAACAGATTATAAAATTTTAAATAATATACTTGCTTTTGTAAATACAGTCCCATCATTAATGACGTTTAATATACCTGGATACAACAAACATGGATTATTTGTAGAAAAAGCATATATGAAATTAAATTCTAAAAATAACAATCTTGCTATTTCTGATATTTATTTACATTCAAAAGAATTGGATATAGTTGGTAAAGGCAACGCGAATATAAATAAAAACACAATAGATTTAGCATTAAATTTAAAAACAGATTTAGGATCAAATCTATCAAAAATTCCTATAGTTGGCTATATACTACTAGATAGAGATACAATCTCTACAACTTTAAATATAACTGGTAAATTAAACAATCCAACCGTTACATCGATGGCAGCAAAAGAGATAATAGTTGCACCTTTTAATATTATAAAAAGAACACTCACTCTTCCTTATAAGCTATTAAAAAGTTCTACTGAAAAATAAATTGATAGTTTATTCATTCCTTAAAACAGTTAAAATATCTACTTCACTAGCTTTTTTTGCAGGATAATATGAAGATAATATAACAATAAAAAATGCACCAGTAATAATAAATATAAAATCTTGTAAACTAAGATCTAATGGTAAAGTTGATGTAGGATAAACATCTTTTGGCAATGATATAATATCAAATGAGCTTAATACCCAAATACCACTTAAACCAAAAAACACACCTGCTAGTATACCACCTATACCAATAACAATACCAAGGTATAAAAATACTTTTTTTATCTCTTTTGATGTTGTTCCAAGAGATAAAAGTAAAGCTATTTCCCCTCTTCTATTCATCACTGTCATAAGGAGTGAAGATATAATATTTATAGCTGCTATTAAAATAATAAGCATCAATACTATAAATAGAGATGTTTTTTCCATTTCAAGAGCAGCAAAAAAGTTTACATTATCTTCCCACCACCCTTTTACTGTAACACCTGATGGTATGGCTCTGGAAATTTTTTTTATATCTTCTCTTGGATTTGATGAGTATATATGTATGCCATCAAAACTATTACTAGGAATATGAAGTAGTATTCTTAATGCTTCTATTGTTGTATAAGCGTAAGCTTTATCGTAAGCTGAAAGTCCTGAATCAAAAACAGATTTAACTTTAAATCTTTTGATTTTTGGCGTTAGAGAAAAACCACCTGGTTCTACATTTGTAAAAAGATACATCAGTTTATCATCTTTATATAAATCAAACTCTTTTTTTAAGCTTTTACCTATGATTACATCAAATTTATTAAACTTATGATTTGAAATAGCTTTTTTTAAAATTTCATTTACTTTTGCTTCGTCTTTAAAATTTACACCAAAAAGATAGCCACCTTCAAGTTTTGATCCACTTTTTGCGATAACTGATGATTGAACATAAGGACTAAATTTTAAATCTGGAAATTTTTCTTCTAATGAAATTAATAAATTTTGATTTACTGCACCATAGAACATAGGTATAACAGTCAGTGGATAATTCATAACTGTCAATTTGTTTTTAAACTCTTTATCAAAGCCATTCATCAACGCCATTGCTATTAAAAGTACCATTACTCCAAGAGTAATACCTAAAAAAGCCAATAGTGCTGATAAAAATATAAACGGCTGATCTTTATCAAAACGTAAAAATCTTTTTACAAGATAAGGAACTATTTTATTATTCAAGAAGCAAATACACCTTTTTTAGGTCCACTTTTTCCACAACATTGTTTATATTTTTTGCCACTACCACAAGGACATGGATCATTTCTAGCAATTTTTTTATCTTTAGTAGACGTTGTTATCTCTTCTTCTATCTCTTGAGTATGATTAAGATGCATTAATGCTTCTTTTGCTCTTTGTTCTTGAGCTAACTTTTCAGCTATAGCTGCAGCTTCTTCTTCAGCTGACTCCATTCTAAATTGAATAATTTGTAAAGTTCTTATAGTATTGAATTTTATTTCATTTATAAGTTCACCAAAAAGGTTAAAACTCTCTTTTTTATATTCTACTAGAGGATCTTTTTGATTATATGCACGAAGTCTTATACCTGTTTTCATATTGTCCATAGCATAAAGATGTTCTCTCCAAGCACTATCAAGTTCTTTCAAATAAAATTCTTTTTCTATATCTGTTTTAACATTATCATCTAAAACACTCATTTTTTCATCATAAGTTTCTTTTAGTTCATCTCTTAGTTTAGAAAAAAGTTCATCGTATTCTAATTCTTTATAAGATTCGATATCTAAATTATAATTGATTTCTTCTTTTAAGAGTTCAGATAATTTTTTGAGATTAAAGTCTTCTTTAGAAGCTCCATCAAATATATCAGAATCATGTAATAAACTTAAGATATATTCCTCTCTTATTTCATCTATCTTAGTTGCTATATCATACTCTTTACTTAGTAACTGGTTTCTAAATTTATAAACAATTTTACGTTGTTCATTTGCAACATCATCATATTCTACTATCTGTTTACGACCTTCATAGTGCATATTTTCAACTTTTTTCTGAGCTTTTTCAACTGCACGTGTTACCATTTTAGACTCTATATATTCACCATCTTCAACACCTAGTCTTTCCATAATAGATTTTATTTTATCACTACCAAAAATTCTAAGTAAACTATCTTCTAGCGAAAGATAAAACTGCGTTATACCAGGGTCACCTTGTCTACCACTACGACCACGTAATTGATTGTCTATACGACGATTTTCATGTCTCTCTGTTCCTATAATATATAAACCACCAAGTTGTCTAACTTCATCATTTACTTTTATATCAACACCACGACCAGCCATATTTGTCGCTATTGTAACTGCACCTTTTGAACCGGCTGATTTTATAATTTCACCTTCTTGTTCGTGGTTTTTAGCATTTAAAACAGTATGTACAATTTTTTCTTTTTTTAGAACTTCATGAAGAACTTCAGATTTTTCTATAGATGCTGTCCCTATAAGTACAGGTTGACCTGTTTTGTTTAACTCTTTAATAGTCTTTATAACAGCATCAAATTTCTCAACTTCTGTTTTGTATATTAAGTCATTTAAATCTTTTCTTGCTATAGGTATATTTGTTGGGATAGAAACAACATCAAGACTATATATTTGAGAAAATTCTGTAGCTTCTGTCTCAGCAGTACCTGTCATACCAGCTAATTTATCATACATTCTAAAGTAGTTTTGAAATGTTATATCAGCAAGAGTTTGTGTTTCCTCTTTTATCTCAACGCCCTCTTTTGCTTCAAGCGCTTGATGTAAACCTTCTGAAAAACGACGGCCCTCACTAAGTCTACCAGTAAACTCATCTACTATAACAACTTCACCATCATTTACAACATAATCAACATCTTTTTCAAAAAGATAGTTGGCTTTTAAAGCTTGGTCTAACATATGTGGTAAAGAAGCATTTTCTGCACTGTATAAGTTTTCAACACCAAAAAGTTCTTCAGCTCTTGTTATACCCTCTTCTGTTATAAGTATAACCTTGTCTTTTTCATCAACAGTAAAATCTTCATCAACTTTTAACTGTAATGCAATAGAGTTTGCTTTTAGGTAATCTTGCATATTTCTATCAGTTGGACCAGATATGATAAGTGGAGTTCTAGCTTCATCTATGAGGATAGAGTCAACTTCATCAACTATAACAAAATTATGTCCTCTTTGAGCCATTTGATCTAAAGAATAACTCATATTATCTCTTAGATAATCAAAACCAAATTCATTATTTGTACCATAAGTGATATCTGCTTCATAAGCGACTCTTTTAGAAGCAGGATCATTCATCTCTTCTAATATTGTACCAACACTGTATCCAAGAAAATTATATAATGCACCCATCTCTTTTGCATCACGTGAAGCAAGATAGTCATTTACAGTAACAAGATGAACACCTTTTCCTATCATAGCATTCAGTATAATAGCTAAGGTAGCAACTAAAGTTTTACCCTCACCTGTTTTCATCTCTGATATTCTACCTTCATGTAAAACCATACCACCAATAAGTTGCACATCAAAATGCCTCATATTTAGGACACGTTTACTTGATTCCCTTGTAATTGCAAAAGAGTCTTCT
>Ga0256827_10002554_pt1 | contig 11660 bp, 3 predicted proteins | sample CV84metaG_FD_185977 | JGI IMG/M metagenome (GOLD analysis project Ga0256827, IMG submission 185977) | Hydrothermal vent microbial communities from East Pacific Rise, Pacific Ocean - CV84 | ecosystem: Environmental > Aquatic > Marine > Hydrothermal vents | place: Pacific Ocean: East Pacific Rise... | reverse complement strand
CATTGACATCAATTAACAATAATAAGAGAATTAATTTTGCGTCCGCACCGGTGCATATTGATTATCCAGATTTTCTTGATATTCAGTTGAAATCTTTTAAAGATTTCTTCCAATTGGCGACAACTCCAGAAAACAGATCAAACGAAGGTTTGTATAAAGTTTTCGATGAGAATTTCCCAATTACCGATACGCGAAATAATTTTGTCTTGGAATTTTTGGACTACTTTGTAGATCCACCAAGATACTCGATCGAAGAATGCTTAGAAAGAGGTTTAACCTATAGTGTGCCTCTTAAAGCGAAACTAAAATTATATTGTACAGACCCTGAGCATGAGGATTTTGAAACCAAAATTCAGGATGTGTATTTGGGAATGATTCCCTATATGACCCCAAAAGGAACCTTTTGTGTAAATGGTGCCGAACGTGTCGTTGTTTCTCAGCTTCACCGTTCGCCAGGTGTGTTCTTCGGAACAAGCCGCCACGCAAATGGTACTCAGTTGTATAGTGCGCGTATTATTCCTTTTAAAGGTTCGTGGATAGAGTTTGCAACTGACATAAATAATGTCATGTACGCATATATCGATCGTAAAAAGAAATTACCTGTAACTACTTTGCTTCGTGCAATTGGTTTCCAAAGTGATAAAGAAATCCTTGAGATTTTTGACCTTGCCGATGAAATTAAAGTTAGTAAAGCAGGATTAAAGAGAGTTTTAGGTCGTCGACTTGCAGCGAAAGTTCTTCGCTCATGGGTTGAGGATTTTGTAGATGAAGATACTGGTGAAGTAGTTTCAATTGAACGTACAGAAGTAATTGTGGATCGTGAAGTGGTGCTTGAAGCATCGCATATCGAAGAAATTATGGAGTCGGGTGCTAAAACAATTATTCTTCATAAAGAAGAAACTGAGGCAAACGATTTTTCTATCATCTTTAACACATTACAGAAAGACCCTTCTAACTCCGAAAAAGAAGCGGTTGAGTATATCTATCGTCAGCTTCGTAATGCGGAGCCACCAGATGAGGAAACAGCAAGAAGTATTATTAACAACCTTTTCTTCTCTGATCGTCGTTACGATTTAGGAGATGTAGGGCGTTATAAAATTAATAAAAAATTGTCTTTGGATGTTGATCCAGAGACTCGTGTATTAACCAATGTTGATATCATTGAAATCCTTAAGCACTTAATTCGTTTGATTAATGCTAAAACGGAAGTAGATGATATTGATCACTTGAGTAATCGTCGTGTTCGTACCGTAGGAGAGCAGCTTCATAACCAATTTGGTGTAGGTTTGGCTCGTATGGCTCGTACTATTCGTGAGCGTATGAACGTTCGTGATAATGAGGTATTTACTCCACATGAATTGATTAATGCCAAAACATTGTCGTCAGTTATTAATTCATTCTTCGGGACGAATCAGCTGTCGCAATTTATGGATCAAACCAATCCACTTTCTGAAATTACGCACAAACGTAGAATTTCAGCCCTAGGCCCAGGTGGTCTTTCGAGAGAGCGTGCTGGTTTTGAGGTTCGAGATGTTCACTATACGCACTACGGTCGTTTGTGTACTATCGAAACTCCAGAGGGACCAAACATTGGACTTATTTCTTCATTAGCTGTGTTTGCACAGGTGAATCATTTAGGTTTCCTTGAGACTCCTTATATGAAGGTGAAAGAAGGAAAAGTACAATTGGAAGATGGTTTAGTTTATCTAAGTGCTGAGGAAGAGGAAGAAAAGTTGATTACACACTCCAAGATTAAGTTCTCGGAGGATGGTGAATTACAACAACAACGAATTAAAGTACGTCAAATTGCCGATTATCCAATCATTGATAAGACTAAGGTTGACTTGATGGACGTTGCTTCTAACCAGATTGCTTCTATTGCGGCTTCATTAATTCCATTCTTGGAGCATGATGATGCCAACCGTGCTTTGATGGGATCAAACATGATGCGTCAAGCAGTGCCTTTGATGCAACCTGAAGCTCCTATTGTTGGAACAGGTTTGGAAGGTCCAGCTGCAGTTGACTCACGTACTAATGTTCGTGCTGAAGCAGACGGATATATCGATTTTGCGGATGCAACTCGTATTGTTGTTAAGTATAATCGTACTGATACAGAACGTTTAGTTTCATTTGATGGTGAAACTACAGAATATAAATTGACGAAGTTTAAGAAAACCAACCAAAATACCTCTGTAAATATCAAGCCCGTTGTTCGTACTGGAGATAAAGTGGTAAAAGGTCAGGTGCTTACTGAAGGTTATGGTACTAAAGGAGGCGAATTGGCTCTTGGTCGTAACTTGAAAGTTGCGTTTATGCCTTGGAAAGGTTATAACTTTGAGGATGCGATTGTAATTTCGGAGCGTGTTGTGCGTGACGATATCTTCACATCTGTTCATATTGATGAGTATACTCTTGAAGTTCGTGATACCAAACGTGGTATTGAAGAACTTACAAGTGATATCCCTAATATTAGTGCAGAAGCTACTAAAGATTTGGACGAAAATGGTCTAATTCGTATTGGAGCTGAAGTGAAAGAGGGTGATATTCTAATTGGAAAAATTACTCCAAAAGGAGAAACTGACCCTACTCCAGAAGAAAAGCTTTTACGAGCTATCTTTGGTGATAAAGCAGGTGATGTGAAAGATGCTTCATTGAAAGCTTCTCCTTCTTTACGTGGAGTTGTTGTTGATAAGAAACTATTTGCTCGTGCAATTAAAGATCGTCGTTCAAAATCGAAAGAGACTGAAGAGATTGCTGTATTGCAGGAGGAGTTTAACGCTAATTATGTTAAGTTAAAAGCACAATTAATTGATAAACTTTTAGTCTTGGTTAATGGTAAAACTTCTCAGGGAGTAACCAATAACTATAAAGAGCTTATCATTCCTAAGAAAGTAAAATTTAATCAGAAAGTATTGATGGCCGTTGAGGATTATATCAATATTAGTCCAAGTAAATGGACAACTGATAAGGAAAAGAATGAGTTAATTCGCCAGTTGATTTATAACTTTAACAGTAAGTATAAAGAGATTTTAGGTGAATTCAAACGCAAGGAATATGCATTGACTGTTGGTGATGAGTTACCAGTAGGAATTATCAAACTTGCTAAAGTTTACATCGCTAAGAAGCGTAAGCTGAAAGTAGGAGATAAGATGGCGGGTCGTCACGGTAACAAAGGTATTGTTGCTAAGATTGTTCGTCAGGAAGATATGCCTTACCTTGATGATGGAACTCCAGTTGATATCGTATTGAACCCACTTGGTGTACCTTCGCGTATGAACTTGGGACAGATTTATGAGACCGTGTTAGCATGGGCTGGAAAAGAGTTAGGATTGAAGTTTGCTTCTCCAATCTTTGATGGTGCTTCATTGGAGCAAATCAACGGATATATGGACGAAGCAGGTTTACCACATAATGGTAAAGTTCGTTTGATCGATGGTGAAACAGGACGTAGATTTGATCAACCTGCAACAGTGGGTATCATTTATATGATTAAGCTTCACCACTTGATTGATGATAAGATGCACGCTCGTTCTATCGGACCATATTCGCTTATTACACAGCAGCCATTGGGTGGTAAAGCCCAGTTTGGAGGCCAGCGATTTGGTGAGATGGAGGTTTGGGCTCTTGAGGCGTTTGGTGCTGCCAATATTCTTCAAGAAATCTTAACCATCAAGTCAGATGACGTGGTTGGTAGAGCCAAAGCTTACGAAGCAATCGTGAAAGGTCAAGAATTCCCAGAGCCGGGTATTCCAGAATCATTCAACGTATTGGTTCACGAATTAAGCGGATTGGGTCTTAACATCCAGTTTGATTAAGCCTAACGGCATCAGTTAATATTTTGTATTATCATTAATAAACATGATATATGGCTTTTAGAAAATTTTCAACAGAAAAAAGCAACTTCTCTTCAATAACTATTAGTTTGGCTTCTCCAGAGATGATCTTGGAGAAATCAAGTGGTGAAGTATTGAAGCCAGAAACAATCAATTACAGAACTTATAAGCCCGAGCGCGATGGTTTATTTTGCGAGCGTATCTTCGGTCCTGTAAAAGATTATGAATGTCATTGCGGTAAATATAAGCGTATCCGTTATAAGGGTATCGTTTGTGACCGTTGTGGTGTTGAAGTTACTGAGAAAAAAGTGCGTCGTGAGCGCATGGGACACATTAAATTGGTTGTTCCTGTTGCACACATTTGGTTTTTCCGCACACTTCCAAATAAAATGGGAGCCCTTTTAGGAATTCAAACCAAAAAATTAGATACTATTATCTATTACGAAAAATATGTGGTTATCAATCCAGGTATTAAAGAGGCAGATGGTGTTAATTATTTAGACTTCCTTACCGAAGATGAGTATTTTGACATTATTGACGCTCTACCTACCGAGAACCAATATTTAGATGATACTGATCCAAATAAGTTTGTTGCAAAAATGGGTGCTGAGGCAGTTCATGATTTGCTTATGAATTTAGACTTGGATGAGTTGTCGTATACGTTAAGAGATAAAGCGAATAACGAAACTTCACAACAACGTAAAGCTGATGCTTTGAAGCGTTTGAAAGTAGTTGAAGCATTCCGTGATGCCAACACTCGTACTGAGAATCGTCCTGAGTGGATGATTGTAAAAGTGGTTCCTGTAATTCCACCAGAATTACGTCCATTAGTACCTTTGGATGGTGGTCGTTTTGCAACTTCTGACTTGAACGATTTATATCGTCGTGTGATTATTCGTAACAATCGTTTGAAACGATTAATTGAAATCAAAGCTCCAGATGTAATCCTACGTAATGAAAAACGTATGTTGCAGGAAGCAGTTGATTCATTATTTGATAATTCAAGAAAAGCAAGTGCAGTAAAATCTGATTCGAATCGTGCGTTAAAATCTTTGAGCGATAGCTTGAAAGGTAAGCAAGGTCGTTTCCGTCAAAACTTATTAGGTAAGCGTGTTGACTATTCTGGTCGTTCGGTTATTGTGGTAGGTCCAGACTTGAAATTGAATGAGATGGGATTGCCAAAAGGTATGGCTTCTGAGCTATTTAAGCCTTTTATTATCCGCAAATTATTGGAACGTGGAATCGTGAAAACGGTTAAGTCGGCGAAGAAAATCGTTGATCGTAAGGATCCAGTTGTTTGGGATATTCTTGAAAACGTATTGAAAGGACACCCTGTGTTACTTAACCGTGCGCCAACGTTGCACCGTTTAGGTATTCAGGCCTTTCAACCAAAACTAATTGAAGGAAAAGCAATGCAGTTGCACCCATTGGTATGTTCTGCATTTAACGCCGACTTTGACGGTGACCAGATGGCGATTCACGTGCCTCTTGGGCATGCTGCTATTTTGGAAGCCCAAATTTTGATGTTGGCTTCACACAATATCCTTAACCCTGCTAATGGTGCTCCAATTGCTGTACCATCTCAGGATATGGTATTGGGTCTTTATTATATGACAAAGCAGCGTAGAGATACTCCTGAATATCCAATTAAGGGTGAAGGAATGACTTTCTATTCTCCAGAGGAAATTAATATTGCGTTTAATGAAGGTATTGTAAATCTACATGCTATTATTAAAGTGCGTATTACTGACCCTGATGGAACAGGTGATGAAAATGATATCCGATTAATAGAAACTACTGTTGGTCGTGTAATTTTCAATCAGTTTGTACCTAAAGGCTTTGGTTATATTAATGAACTTCTTACTAAGAAATCGCTTCGAGATATTATTGGAGCAATATTAGAGAAGACTGATAACATGACAACTGCACAGTTTATGGATGATATCAAATCATTAGGATATCGTAACGCATATGATGGTGGATTGTCGTTTAACTTGGGTGATATTCTAATCCCAGACATTAAAGAAAAACTGATTAAGGATGCAAATGTAAAAGTTGATGAAGTAACCCAAAACTATAATATGGGTTTCATTACTAATAATGAGCGTTATAATCAGATTATTGATATTTGGACACATACAAACTCGCGTTTGACTGATACTTTGATGAAAGAAATTTCAACAGACCGTCAGGGATTCAACGCAGTATATATGATGCTTGACTCTGGTGCTCGTGGATCTAAAGAACAGATTCGTCAGTTATCAGGTATGCGTGGTTTGATGGCCAAGCCTCAAAAATCGTCAGCTGCTGGAGCAGAGATTATTGAGAATCCAATTCTTTCTAACTTTAAGGAAGGATTGACCATTCTTGAGTACTTTATCTCTACTCACGGTGCTCGTAAAGGTCTTGCCGATACAGCCCTTAAAACAGCGGATGCGGGTTATCTTACTCGTCGTTTGGTTGATGTTGCACAAGATGTGATTATCTCTGAGCGCGATTGTGGTACACTTCGTGGATTAGTTGTAGGAGCATTGAAACGTAATGAGGAAATTGTTGAATCATTATTTGATCGTATTTTAGGACGTACTTGTTTGCACGATATTTATCATCCAGTTACGGGTGATTTAATTGTTCAATCAGGAACTCAGTTGACTGAAGAATATGCTAAAATAATTGATGGTTCAGGAATAGAGCAAATCGAGATTCGTTCAGTACTTACTTGTGAGTCGAAGAAAGGTGTTTGTGCTAAGTGTTACGGACGTAACCTTGCCACAGGACGAATGGTTCAAAAAGGAGAGACTGTTGGTGTAATTGCCGCACAGTCGATTGGTGAGCCAGGAACACAGCTTACACTTCGTACATTCCACGTCGGTGGTACAGCGTCTAACGTTGCTGTAGCTGCAAGTGTTATGGCTAAGTTTGATGGACGTCTTCAAATTGAAGAACTTCGTTTTGTTGACTATAAGGATGCTGAAGGTGAAGAGTATAAAATCGTAATTGGCCGTTCGGCTGAAATGCGAATTATTGATAAAGAGACGGGTGTTGTATTAGCATCGGATCAAATTCCTTATGGAGCAAAACTTTATGTTGATTCTGATATTGACGTTAAGAAAGGCGACTTAATTTGTGAGTGGGATCCGTATAATGCTCAAATTATATCAGAAACTAAAGGTAAGATTGCTTTCGAGAATATTGTTGAAGGTATTACTTTCCGTACTGAGTCAAATGAGCAAACAGGTTATCAAGAGAAAGTGATTATTGAATCGCGTTCAAAATCTAAAAACCCAATTATTAATATTGTTGGTAAAGATGGTAGCGTGATTAAGAATTATGATATTCCAGTAGGAGCTCGTATCGTGGTTAATGAAGATGATAAGATTAAATCAGGAGATATTCTTGTGAAGATTCCTCGTGCCGTAGGTAAGGGTGGTGATATCACTGGAGGTCTTCCTCGTGTTACCGAATTATTCGAGGCACGTAACCCTTCTGATCCTGCTGTAGTTTCTGAAATAGATGGTGTTGTATCATTTAGTAAGAAACTTAAGCGTGGTAATCGTGAAATCATTATTACATCACGTACTGGTGAGGAGAAGAAATATTTAATTTCTACTTCTAAGCAAATCCTTGCACAAGAGAATGACTTCGTGAAAGCGGGTACTTCATTGTCAGAAGGAGCTATGACACCAGCAAGTATTCTTAGTATTAAAGGACCTACCAAGGTTCAGGAATATATTGTGAATGAAGTTCAAGAGGTTTACCGTTTACAGGGTGTAAAGATCAATGATAAGCACTTCGAGGTGATTGTTCGCCAGATGATGCGTAAAGTTGAGATTGAAGATCCGGGAGATACTCGTTTCTTAGAAAATGAAGTTGCAAATAAGATTGACTTTATGGAAGAGAATGATTGGATCTACGGTAAAAAAGTAATTACTGAGCCAGGTGATTCTGGATTGCGTCCAGGACAGATTATTAGCACACGTAAATTACGTGATGAGAATTCAAGTCTGAAACGTCGTGATTTAGTTCCAGCTGAGTCTCGTGATGCAAAGGCAGCTACTGCTCGTCAGGTGTTGCAAGGTATTACAAGAGCTTCACTTCAAACGAAGAGCTTTATCTCTGCAGCTTCCTTCCAGGAAACTACTAAGGTGTTGACCGAAGCTGCTGTAAGTGCTAAACGTGATTACCTAACAGGTCTTAAAGAGAACGTTATCGTTGGACATAAGATTCCTGCAGGAACTGGTTTACGTGAATATGAAAAATTAATTGTTGGTAATAAAGAAGAATTGGAGTCGCTCGAAGCTCGTAGAGAAGAGCATATCTCTGAGACATCAATTACAGACTAATTATTTCGATAAATTATAAGAAAGGTGCATGAAAATGCGCCTTTCTTTTTAAAAACTATTTTGCTATGGCTGATAATAATCAAAACCCAAACCCAAACGAATTAAACATTGAACTACCTGAAGAAATAGCTGAGGGAACATATTCGAACCTTGCAATTATCACACATTCTCCATCGGAGTTTGTAGTCGATTTTGTACGCATGATGCCAGGTATTCCTAAGGCTAAGGTGAAGTCAAGAATTATTCTTACACCTCAACATGCAAAGCGTTTGATGAAAGCATTAATCGATAATGTACAAAAGTTTGAGAAAATGCATGGTGAGATTAAGGATGTTGATGCAATGGGATTGCCTATGAATTTAGGTCCTAATGCTCAAGCTTAATCATTAGAATGATCTAAGTCCTCATACATCGAGTTCTTACTTAAAAATTCAGGAACAATCTTTTTCATCTGTCGTACAATTTTAAAATTGTCTTGCGAATCAAACAGGTGAATAAGGTTGTTTATTTGTTCCTGTACATAGGCTAATTCATACCCACGAACTTTCGCAATCATAATTTTTGAGTGGTCAGTGGGTAAAGTGTTTTCTGTTGTTGCTAATACTTCTTCATAGAGCTTTTCTCCAGGACGTAGCCCTGTAAAGATAATCTGAATATCGGTCCCCAATTTTCTGCCTGATAGCTTTATCATTTTCTTAGCCAAGTCCAAAATCTTAACCGAATTTCCCATATCAAATACGAAAATTTCTCCTCCCTTACCTTTGGCTCCTGCTTCTAATACCAATTGGCAAGCCTCAGGAATCGTCATAAAGAATCGTGTAATTTCAGGGTCAGTAATGGTAATAGGACCCCCTTGTTGGATTTGTTTTGTAAACAAAGGAATAACTGAGCCATTCGATCCTAATACATTTCCAAAACGAGTCGTGATAAATTTTGTGTTTCCATTGGAGTTTAATGTTTGCACATAAATTTCTGCAATTCGTTTTGAAGCTCCCATCACATTTGTTGGGTTTACCGCCTTATCAGTCGAAATCATAATAAACTTTTCGACATTATGTTTACATGAAATGTCCGCAAGATTTTTGGTACCGTTTACATTTGTTAGGATGGCCTCACTTGGATTATTCTCCATCAGAGGTACATGTTTATAAGCGGCAGCATGAAAAATAATATTGGGCTTAAATGTAGAAAATACGTTTTCCATTCGCTTACTATTACGAATATCAGCAACCACAAACTCCATGTTTTTTAGAAAAGTATGTTTGGTAAACTCAAGTTCGAGATGATAAGTTGGAGTTTCTGCAGCATCAAGTAAGATTACTTTCTTTGGATTATATTCGATAACTTGTCGTGCAATTTCACTTCCTATTGAGCCAGCAGCTCCTGTAATTAAAATAACCTTTTCCGTGAGTTGCTTTTTTATTTTTTCAATATCTAAGCTTATCTCATCGCGCTCAAGGAGTTCAAGGATATTTATATCGCGAATTTGGTTCAAGCTAAGCTCTCCGTTAATCCAGTTCTTTACAGGTGGTACATTCTGAACTTTTACGTTATTAGCGATACACAGCTCTGCTATTTCTTTCTTACGAATAGGGGTGATGTTTTGAACGGAAATAATTACTTGCTCTATGTTTTTTTCTTTAAGTATGTTTTCTAACTCATGTGAGTGCTTAATCGGAATATTTTCAATCTTCTTCCCAACCTTTAATTTACTATCATCAATAAAAGCAATTACTTTATAGCGATCATTCGAGTTCTGATTCAATGCCTTATTTGTAATCAACGCAGCCTCGCCAGCACCAAAAATAATCACATTTGTAGCTACTCGATTTGGGTTTTTAAGTTCCCAATAGGCAAGCTTTACTAAAAGTCTAAAAGCAATTAGCCCTGCCGAAGATGTAATAAACTCGATAATGATAATAGCACGAGGAATAACATAAATATCGTAAAAATAATTGATGATAAGGTCTGCTATTACAATAGCAACAGAACCGATAATGCTAATGATAAATATTCGAGTAATATCCTGAGTTTCGGTATATCGAATTATTCCTGAAAATGATTTGGTAATTAAAAAGCTCAATCCTCTTATCACTATAAATACAAGAAGAGCATAGGGGAGTAATAGTAGTTCCTTTTCAGGGATATTGAAATTAAAACGTAAAAGGTATGCAAGCATTACCGAGAACGAAATGATTAATAAATCAATCAGTAAAATAAAACTACGAGGTGCACTACGGCTAAATCGATTCATATTAGTATAATATTGTTTCCTTTTGGCAAAAGTACAAAATTAATAACGCTTTACTAAGACAAAAAGTAGAATGTTAAAATGTCACAAATAGATGAAAATTCTAAACATTGTTTTGTAAAATCAGTACCTTTGCAGCCTTATAAATTTAACATACATAACAATGAAGAATACAGCATTTACTGAAAAACATATCGAGATGGGAGCCAAAATGGTGCCATTCGTAGGGTTTAATATGCCTGTTCAATTTGCAGGTATTAATGTTGAGCACGAAACCGTTCGTAAAGGAGTTGGCGTGTTCGATGTGTCACATATGGGTGAATTTTGGGTGCGTGGACCAAAGGCTTTTGAATTTGTTCAGAAAGTTACCTCAAATAATGTAGCTGATTTGACAGATGGAAAAGTTCAATATTCATGTTTTCCAAATGATAAAGGTGGTATTGTAGACGATCTTTTGGTTTATCGATTTAGTGCTGAGGAGTACCTATTAGTTGTTAATGCTTCAAATATTGAGAAGGATTGGAACTGGTGTGCTAAGCAAAATACAATGGGTGCCGAATTGGAGAATGCTTCGGATGCAACAAGTCAGTTGGCCGTTCAAGGACCATTGGCATTAAAAGCTATGCAAAAGCTTACTGATGCAAATGTATTGGATATGGAGTATTATACTTTCCAAGTAATTAACTTTGCAGGAGTTGGTGATATATTATTCTCAACAACGGGCTATACAGGTTCAGGTGGATGTGAAATTTATATGAAGAATGCTGATGCAGTGAAAATATTTGATGCTATTTTCGAAGCTGGAAAAGAATATGATATTCAACCTATTGGATTAGGAGCACGTGATACTTTACGTTTGGAGAGTGGTTTTTGTCTTTATGGAAACGACCTTAATGATGAAACATCTCCAATTGAAGCTGGTTTAGGATGGATTACAAAATTTGTTGAAGGTAATGATTTCGTAAATCGTGCTTATCATCAAAACCTTAAAGAAAATGGAGTAAGTCGTCGCTTGAAAGGTTTCAAGATGATTGATAAGGGTATTCCAAGACATGATTATGAAGTTTGTGATGCAGATGGAAATAAAATTGGGGAAGTAACTTCAGGAACCATGTCACCAATGCTTCATGAAGGTATTGGAATGGCCTATATGAATACGGGTTATACTAAACTTGGAACAGAAGTTTATATTCGCGTTCGTAAGAAATTACTCAAAGCAGAAATTGTAAAAAT
>Ga0256827_10002553_pt1 | contig 11660 bp, 14 predicted proteins | sample CV84metaG_FD_185977 | JGI IMG/M metagenome (GOLD analysis project Ga0256827, IMG submission 185977) | Hydrothermal vent microbial communities from East Pacific Rise, Pacific Ocean - CV84 | ecosystem: Environmental > Aquatic > Marine > Hydrothermal vents | place: Pacific Ocean: East Pacific Rise... | reverse complement strand
GCAACAAATAATTTATCATGATTTGTCGCTTTAGAGATTTAGAATTTTGATCCAGATTTGGTTTGAAATTTTTAGTATTAAACTTTTTTTCACCTCCAAAAAGCTTAGAGGCTTCAAATGAAAATCTATCCACTAAAGAGGTAACATCTTCTGCTCTCTCTCTAAGTGGCGGTATAGTAAATTTAACACTAAAAAATTCATCACCAAATATACTTTTTGCAGTTGCAATAATTCTGACGCCATTATCTTTTGCCATCTGCATAATTTTATTTAGATTTGATGAATATTCTAAATTTGTAATAATAACTTCACTAGAACTCTTGAGAGTTACCAAGAGTTCATCATGATTTGATGCATCCAAAACGGGTGCATCTTGAAGGATATACTCTGCAAGACTCCTTTTTCCAACACCAATCTCCCCCATTATAAGGGCATTTATATTCAGTGTTTTTAAAAGAGTTGCTGTTTTAAATGCTTCTTTGGAAGCATCACAAGCTGTTACAAAACTAGTGACATCCACAACCGCTATCGCAATGCTCACCATCTTCAGGCATATTTTCAGCTGGAATACCAGTTGTTATCTCTTCCTCTGAAGCATCTCTTACATTGTTTATCATCACATTAAACAATAAAGTTTTTCCTGCTAAAGGATGGTTAAAATCAATGATAACACTCTCTTCTCTAATCTCTTTTACAACAACCTGAACAGTTCCACCATCTTCGCTCTGACCATAAAGAGTTATCCCTACTTCCAAATCTATACCAGCAAATTGCTCTTTTGGTACCTCTTGCATCGCTTCTGGATTTAATTCACCATAAGCATCTTTTGGCTCTACGGTTACTTCACTCTTTTCACCTATAGCCAAATCAGTCAATGCATTTTCAAGTCCAGGGATGATTTGACCCTTACCATACATAAATACTAAAGGTGTACCACCTATATTGCTATCTACTATATTCTCTCCATCACGAACTTCATACTCTATTGAAACTATCTGGTTTGCTTCTATTGCCATTTATTTGACCCTTTATTTAATTTTGTGGATTTTATCATAAAATCCACAATATTGCTAATCATTAAGATATTTTTTAGCAGTTTTTGCTTCAGCTGAATCTGAATATTTAGCTATCAATGCTTTGTAAAATTTTCTAGCATTATTTTTATCGCCTGTTAATTGCATAGAACGAGCGGTGTGTAACATTAGATTTGGCATATATGATGATTTTGAATACAAAGACGCACTTTGTTTATAATATGCTATAGCCTCTCCATAATTTCTTCTTTTATATTTCATCTCACCAATCATATAGTGAGCAAATGCAGGTTTATACTTTTTAGAAATTAGATACTGATAATACTCTATAGATTTTGTATAATATTTCTTTTTATATAAGGAGTATGCGTCTTTATATATCTTTGCATTTGACATCTTTTCAAGTTTTGATTTTCTCTGCACAGAAGTTTGTGTTAACTCAGTAGCTACTAAGTCTTTAAACTTATTGAGATCCACCACCATCTCATTAAACTCTTTTTTTGTTACATAGGTTTTATTAATACTCTCCAAAAGTGTAGAAAGTTCGGATACTGCAAGTTTAAGCTCATCTATATTTTTAGCATTATCCTGAGAAACTTCGCTTAATCTTTTCTCATATTCATTTAAACTTATTAACTCTTTAGAATTTTCTTTATTGATTTTTTGAATCTTTTTTTTGTTTTTTTGTGATTTTCTACTTAAACTCTCCACTATAGTTTGGAGTCCATCGATTCTCTCTCTAAGTGAATCAACCCTATTTGCTTGGTTACTTGTATTTATAACAACTTTTCGAAGATTTTTTTTATTTTGTAAGGCAACCTCTTCGCTTGTAGTTAAGCCGTAAGGTTTCGGATTGTCTAAATCACCAGCACCGAACGCAGATGGTTCAGCACTGAGAGATAGAGGCAGAAAAGTTACAAAAAAAGCAACTAATATACTGCGTTTCATGAGACTATGGAAGTAATTTAAGATCTACGCGACGATTTCTTGACCAGCAATCTTTAGTTTTATCACTACATACAGGATTACTCTCCCCATAACTTACCATAGTTATACGCTCTGTGCTTACACCTTGTGCAACTAAAGCTTTTTTAACTGCTGATGCTCTTTTTAGACCTAGTGCAAAGTTATACTCATCACTACCCCATTCATCACAGTTACCCTCTAGTTTTATCTTAAAGTTTTGAGCCGCACCATTAGCAACACTTACATCATTAGATACTTCATCAAGCATATCTGTACGAATACTAAACTTATCAAAATCAAAATACACAGTTGAGAGTTGATCCTCTGCATTTGCCATTGTCATCTCGTTTGTATCTGATTTAGAAATGGTATTTTCTCCAAGAACTGATGAGTTTTCTGATGAAACTATTTCAGTTGCAACTGGCGCAACCTCTTGAACCTGCTCTTGATTTGAAGTTTGCTCTGCTTTTTTATCTACTTCTGGCTCTTTTGAGCTACATCCACTGAAAACTAAAAGTGCTGTTACAACACTAGAAAGTATAATACTCTTCATATTTTACCTTGATATTAAAATTACGGCATTGTACCAAAAAAATGGCAATATTACCAATCTATAGATTGTATTCTACCTGACTTTAAAGGAAAAAGATAGTTTTTATTATGATTTAATCTTATAATACCTAAAGAACTTTGTGATTTATAATTTTTTATAAAAAGTATAGCATCTCCATCTTTTGAAAAACGGGGAAACTCATTAACACCAACAGCAGTTAATCTTCTTATAAAATCTGTTTTTGTAGAAATCAAGTGAAGATTAAATGTATTTCTTGAAAATGCACTTGATGTCTCTCTTGCCTTATAAACTACATACTCACCGTTAACACTACATGAAGAGTTGCTTTTCCCATAATAAAGCATCTGTTCAACTTCACCCGTTAACATGTTTTTAGAAAAAACATTTGGATATCCAAGTCTATTTGAAACAAAAACAATACTATTTTGCCCCATAAACTGTCCATTTACATCTATACCACTAAATTTTGTTATCTTTTTATATCTTTTAGTATCTACATCATACATATATATATCTGGCTGACCATGTGGTGCCATTGTAAGTAATAATTTTTTAGAATTTTCATTGATATCTGAACATACAATCATGCCATCAGAAGATAGGATAGTTTTATTTGTCCTGCTTTTTATATCTACATATTTTAATGTTGGTTTAGCCCCACCAAGCATTGTATAATAAAATGCTGTTTGTCCTTTATTTGCCCACTTTGGAAAGATATTAAAACCTTGCTTAACAATTACATGTTGATATGAAAGTGTATAATCAGCTATAATTATCTCACTTTTTTTTGGACTTTTCATTCTGCTAAAAATCACTTTTCTTTTCATCCACTCAACAGATGGCAAACCCATAAATTTATTTATATCGTAAGCTAGTGTGTGAGCCACAAACATATATATCTTTTTATCTCTTACCTTATATCTTTTTGTTAAAACAGTCTCACCATGACTTATAAGTTTTGTATCAAGATTTAAAGAACCATCATCATCCTCATGCATCTTATATCTAAGTGTATAATCTTTATCTTTATTTTCAACAAGTACATCTATATTGTTATAATAAGTTGTTCTGTGATGTCTATCTACATTAAATATAGATAAAACATTTAGATCTGAAACTAATGTTTTAAAAAACCTTAACTTAAATATATCATTATAACTTGTTGAAGCATCTTCTACTGCTACAGTTGGTAGAGATTGTGCTTTCTTAATCACCTCTATAGTTGCATCACTCGCAAACACAGAGATAAATAACATTAAACTTAAAAATAGTATCTTCAAGATTCTTCCTTTGATTTTAAAATAATTATATAGCTTTTGGATCTCTTATTAGGATTTACTGGAAACATTACACTCATCAATCTAGCTTTTATATTATCACATTCAGCATTTAGACTACTGTTTGCAGAGTAATTTAAAATCCTAAAATCCATCACTTTACCTATAGAACTCAGTTTTATAACTGCTTTTACACTGTAGCCCTGAGAGTTTTGTGGTGGAAAAAAATGTTCGTAAACTAAGCCTTGAATTCTAGCCAAATATTCATTAACTTCATTTGATATTGATGGTTTTTCAACTTCATTTTGAACAACATCTGGTATATCCTCAGCCTTACTTTCACTAAGCAATTTTGATTTCTTTTGTATCTGTTGCAATCTTTTTGTATCTATTTTTTTAACTTTTTTTGATTTTTGTTTTATTTTTCTTGTCCAAACATCACTAAAAAGATTCTCAATATCAACTGGTTCACTAATATTAGATGTAGATTTATTATTAGCTTTAGAGATGTGCTTCTTGGTATATTTTTTAAAAACTTTTGTTTTATTTATAGTGGTATCTATGGATATCGAAATATAATTGTCTTTTTTTAATGCAAAAATATCTACTTTTTTTGATGAAAAAAGCATATAAAAAAACAGTAGTAAAAAAATAGTAAAAAGTGATATAGAGATAAATCCACTCACTATAAATAAATTTCTATCTCTATCCATTGGTAGCTAATGATACCTCAGAAAATCCAGACTGTTTTACAGCTGCTAAAATAGACATCACAATTCCATAATCAAGAGACTCATCTGCACTTATTAAAACCGTTGCTTTTAGATCCAGTTTCCTTGAATAAAGATAAAAATTATCACTAAATGATTCAAGATCAAATATATCTTTATTTACCATTAACTTTTTCTCTTTATCTATAGTAATATGTATAGGTGGGATTTTTGAAATTTGCTTAGAGATAGAGCCTTGAGGAAGTTTTATATTTTCCTCATAAATGATATTTGGTGCTATCACCATAAGTATTGCTAATAATACAAGCATAACATCAACTAATGGTGTAATATTTAGCTCAGGTTTATCATCCCAATCATACATAATGCCCCTTTAGTTTCTAGCTAAAATAGCATCACTTTGCATCTGCATAGAACTAATCAGTTCAAATGATTTTCTTTTTAAAACCTGATGATATGTATAAGCAAAAATTGCTACAAAAATACCAGCAGCAGTAGCAATCAACGCATCAGCAACACCACTTGAAATAACAGACATACTGCTATTGCTTTGTCCAATATGACTAAAAGTATCAAGTATAGATACTACCGTACCAAAAAGTCCTATAAATGGGGATGTAGATGCAAAGATAGATAATATCGATAAACCTTTTGTTGCCTCTTTTGTAGCTGAGAGCATCGCCAGTGCTAAAATTTCTCTAGAAATATTTGAACTTGTTTTTAAAAAATTACTTAAAAAAGATTCATGAGTTACAGTAGAAGAACCAAGTAGAAGTATCTCAAGAGAATTATTTTCCTTTGAAAGCCAACTATTTATAGAAAAAAAGCGGTAAAAAAACACCCAGTTTAAGATGATGAAATATACTGACAAAAGAGCCAGTACACCCAAAGTAACTGGGTGACTTTTTAGATAAAAATCTATCAGATTATTAGTCATATCTTAGAGTAAGTTCTGAGCAGCAGACTCTATCTTAGCAGAAACAGAAGCGATTGCTGGGTTTGAATCAGCGATATCACTAATGAGTTTCTTAGCATCATCAAGAGCTTTTGAGACAGCACTTTCACTATCACCTCTGATAGCTACAGCTCCCTCAACTAAAACTATAACTTTCTCTTCATCAACTTGGACAACGCCCCAGTTGATTAAAATAGATTCGACTGATTTATCTTCTTTTTCGATGTCAATAACACCAGCTTCCAACAATGTTGATAAAGAAGCATGATGAGCAAGAACACCAAATTCCCCCTCTTCACCAGGGAGAACCACGCTAACAACATCATCATTAAAGATTTCGCCATTAGGTGTTAGGATTTCAAGTTTTAACTTATCCATTTCAGTCCTTTATTTATTTTGACTTTTCGTATTTTGCTATCGCCTCATCCATACTACCAACCATATAGAATGAACCCTCTGGCATATGGTCACATTCACCATCAAGAATCATTTTAAAACCTTTAATAGTGTCCGCTTGAGAAACATATTTACCAGGACTTCCTGTAAATACCTCTGCAACAAAGAATGGTTGAGATAAGAATTTCTCAATCTTACGAGCTCTTTCAACAACATTTTTATCATCTTCACTAAGTTCATCCATACCAAGAATAGCAATGATATCTTGCAAATCTTTATATTTTTGAAGTGTTTGTTGAACACCACGAGCTACAGCATAATGCTCTTCACCAATGATTTGTGGATCAAGTAATCTTGAAGTTGAATCTAGTGGATCAACTGCAGGATAGATACCTTTTTCAGCAATCTTACGGTTAAGAACTGTTGTTGCATCCAAGTGAGCAAAAACAGAAGCAGGAGCTGGATCCGTTAAGTCATCCGCTGGTACATATACAGCCTGAACTGATGTGATAGAACCAGTTTTTGTAGATGTAATTCTATCTTGCAGAGCACCCATCTCACGAGCAAGAGTTGGTTGGTAACCAACAGCTGAAGGGATACGACCAAGAAGTGCAGACATCTCTGAACCTGATTGAGCAAAACGGAAGATATTATCGATAAACATCAATACATCAAGACCTTTTTCATCTCTAAAATACTCTGCCATAGTGATACCTGTAAGAGCGATACGATTTCTAGCTCCAGGAGGTTCACTCATCTGACCATAGCACAGTGCAACTTTATCAAGTACATTCGATTCAAGCATCTCATGGTAAAGGTCATTCCCTTCACGAGTTCTCTCACCAACACCTGCAAATACTGAAAGACCATCATGTCCCATTGCAACATTGTGGATAAGTTCCATGATGATAACTGTTTTACCAACACCAGCACCACCAAATAGACCAACTTTACCACCTTTTGAGTATGGTGCAAGTAAATCAACAACTTTGATACCTGTTTCAAACATCTCTGTTGCAGTTGACTGATCAACCAACGGTGGTGGAGCACGGTGGATAGTCCATTCAGGAGCATCTGTAATCTCTTCTCCACCATCAATAGTTTCACCAATTACATTAAAAATACGACCAAGTACTTTTTCACCAACTGGAACTTTAATAGAATCACCAGTAGCATTTGCGTCCATACCACGAACTAAACCTTCACTCATATCCATTGCAATCGTTCTAACACGACCATCACCTAAGTGAGCTGCAACTTCAAGCACCAAACGCGTTTCATTACCTTCTAAATTAACATTAACTTCAATCGCCTCGTTAATCTTTGGAAGATATCCATCAAAATCAACATCAACAACCGGGCCCATAACCTGGCTAATTTTACCAATCATATTTTTCTCCATTATTTCATAGACTCCACACCACTTATTATCTCAATAAGTTCTGTAGTAATAGCTGCTTGTCTAGCTTTATTAAACTGAACATTTAAACTTTTCACCATATCACTAGCATTGTTAGTCGCCGTATCCATAGCCTGCATTCTAGCACTATGTTCAGCAGCAACTGAATCAATCAAAGCGTAATATATATTGTACTCAACATATTTGCTTACAAGTGAATCTAACATATGCTCTTCATCCTGAGCTTCTACTTCTAAGATCGATTTTTGCTCTTCATTACAATCAAATTGCTCTGTATCAACAGGAAGCACTTTGTTTACATGTAACTCTTGAGTCATCATATTTTTAAATCCATTATAGATGATATGAAGACCATCGATTTTACCATCTTTATAATCTTCTATAGATGTAGCAATAAAATCATCAGATCTAACTTTATCAGGTTTTGAACTTAAATCAGAAACTGCATCGAAAAGCTCAACATTATTATATTTAAAAAATTCAATACCTTTTTTACCGATACCACGAAGACGCACTTTTACATTTTTTTCTTTATACTCTCGTAAAAGTTTACTTACTGCTTTAATAGTTTGAATATTAAAACCACCACATAAACCTTTATCGGCAGTAACAAAAACTATGTCAACTAGTTTTGGATCTTCAATCTCTGTAAAACAGCGATTGTCAATACCTCCAACCTTATTACATTTTATGCGTCCAGCTATTTCGGCAATAACCTGATTCATTTTCGAAGCATAAAGACGAGAGCGTTTTGCAAGCTCTTCTGCACGACGAAGCTTAGCAGTACTTACCAGCTTCATAGCACGAGTTGTCTTTTGAGTGTTAGTAACACTGCTTATCTGTCTTTGAATATCTTTCAAGTTTGCCATAGTAATCCCTTATGCCGCTACAAAGCTAGCTTTGAATTCTTCAAGTGCTTTGACAAGTAGTGCTTTAGTGTCATCATCTACTTTAGAAGTGTTTCTTATATTCTCAAAAATTTGAGGATATGATGCTTCAATAAACGGATACATTTCAGCTTCAAAACGAACAACATTTGATGGATCAAAATCATCTAAGAAACCTTCATTACCAGCAAAGATGATAGCAACTTGCTTCTCAGCAGATAGTGGTGAGAAAGGTCCTTGTTTAAGAACTTCTACCATTCTTTGACCACGCTCTAACTGATTACGAGATGTTTCATCAAGATCAGATGCGAACTGAGCAAATGCTTGAAGTTCACGATATTGAGCAAGATCAAGTCTAAGTGTACCTGCAACTTGTTTTGTAGCTTTAATCTGAGCAGCACCACCAACACGAGATACAGAAAGACCAACATTAATCGCTGGACGAACACCCGAGTTAAACAGCTCAGTTTCTAGGAAAATCTGACCATCTGTAATAGAGATAACATTTGTTGGGATATATGCCGCAACATCACCCGCTTGAGTTTCAATGATAGGTAAAGCAGTTAAAGAACCTGCTCCATCTTCATCACAAACTTTTGCAGCTCTCTCAAGTAAACGAGAGTGGATATAGAAAACATCACCTGGATAAGCTTCACGACCTGGAGGACGACGAAGGATAAGTGACATCTCACGATATGCAACTGCATGCTTAGTCAAATCATCATAAACGATTAAACCATGTCTAGCATTATCACGGAAAAATTCACCCATAGTAACACCAGTATATGGAGCTAAAAATTGAAGTGCAGCAGCTTCAGCAGCAGTTGCAGAAACAATAATCGTATATTCCATAGCACCATGTTCCTCTAAACGACGAACAATCTGAGCTACTGTTGATTCTTTTTGACCGATAGCAACATAGATACAAGAAACACCATTACCTTTTTGATTGATGATTGCATCTATCGCAACTGTTGTTTTACCAGTTTGTCTATCACCAATGATAAGCTCTCTTTGACCTCTACCGATAGGAACAAGTGCATCAATAGCTTTGATACCTGTTGCTAGTGGTTCATGAACTGATTTTCTGTTCATAATACCAGGTGCTTTTTCCTCAACAAAACGAGTCTCTGTTGTTTCAATTGGACCTTTACCATCTATAGGCTCACCAAGTGCATTTACAACACGACCAAGAAGTGCATCACCAACAGGAACTTTAAGAAGTTTTCCAAGTCTTTTTACACTCATACCCTCTCTAAGTTCAACACCAGCACCAAGAATAACAATACCTACACTGCTTTCTTCAAGGTTCATAACCAAACCTTTAGTACCCTCTTCAAACTCTACCATCTCACCAGCCATAACATTGCTAAGTCCGTAAACTTGTGCAACACCATCAGCATAAGAAACTATTTTACCAGTTTCATTTATATCAACACTTAATTCAAAGTTATCGATACGCTCTTTAATTATTGAGCTGATTTCATCAGCTTGAATTTTTGCTACCACTATATATTCTCCCCTCGTTGAAAGTTAAATTGCTTTTACTATATGTTCTATAATCTGAGTATTGATTCTTGTTTTAGAAAAATTAACTTCTACACCAAGATCCTCAACATTAACCTTGATACCATCAAAATCATCTTTTATGAAATCTAATGTTATCTTTGAATCAAATCTTTTACTTAAACCGTCACTTAATTCTTGCATCACTTTAGCATCAATTTGGCTATCGCTATAAACAAGACCTTGATAAGTCTTAGTTGTATGTGCCATATCTTTTCTCATCTCTTCTGCCATTGCAGGGATGATATTGATACGACCATTCTCAACTATAAGTTTAATTAAGTTATTCACCTCATTGGAGTTTGCAGACTTAACTGCATCCAGCAAGATACCTAATTTATCATCTGATGCTACATTAGGATTGTCAATTATATTAACAAACTTATCATTCTTGAATGATTCAGCTAAAACAGAAAAAATAGAAGCTATCTCTTCCATAGAATCTATACCAGAACTGTTTTTAATAGCTTTGATATATCTCTTTGCGATTAACTCTTCCATATTATGCCACCTTCTTTAAGATAACATTAGCCATAGCTTCTTTGTTGAAATCATCACTACTTTGACTTAGCACCTCTTCAAGAACATCTTCAACAACAGTACGAACCATTTTTCTTTGTTCAAAATCTGTTAAAGAGATATGTTGTTTGGTTAAAGTTTCTAATTCAATATTGCATTGAGCCATCATATTATCATTGATAACTTTATTTTCTTTCTTTGCAGAGATTTTTAATTCTTCTGCAAACTTCTCAGCTTCAGAAATCTTTTCTAATGCTTTATTTTTTAATTCTATTGATTCATCAAGTCTGTCTTGAACCTTTTTTAACTCATCTGCTATCGCTTGAGATCTTCCAGCAAAATAATTTTTTGTAGGTTCAGCAATCAAGTACCAGATAAGTCCAGCAAAAAGTATGAAGTTTACAGTTCTTTGAACGATATCTGTACCTGCATGCTCTGCATCACCAGATGCCAATACATAAGTTGATATCATCAGCATAAATACTAAAATTCTACCCACATCACATCCTTATATCTGACTAAATTTAGCTTTAACAGCTTCTTTAAACAATGGAACTTGAGCTACCAAGTCGTTTGTCAACTGCTCTTTAGAGTTAGCCAGAGATTGTTCAAACTCTAAATACTCACTAGCCAATTCAGCACGCTTTGCTTCTAACTTACTATCTGCCAATTCCTTAGCATCTGCAATAACCTTATCTCTTAAAGCTGTCGCTTCTAGTTTTGCATTCATAATTATCGATTCAGCTTTCGAATTTAACTCATTGATCTCATCATCATTTGAACCAACTTTGTCCAAATCTTTTTTGATATCATCACTTCGTTTATTCATAAAACTAAACAACGGATTATAAAGCCAACTATTTAATAGAGCGATAAGCGTAAGAAATACGATTAATGTAGCTATAAGTAGTATCGGATTTATATCTAACATAGCACCTCCTAAAAGTTGCGAGATTATACAATGATAAAATTGAAAGGATAGTTAAAGTGAAATAAAAATCAGTAAAAATTAATTATTTACTTGATTTGTGTAGTTTCTAAACTTTTAAGAATCAAAATATTGGAGAAGTTCTTCAATCTGAGTTTCATTATCAAATTCAAAAGTAACTTTATTTTTAGATGTTTTTACTTTAAAACCTAGAGAATCAAGCCTCTCTTTTAGAGATGAAAAATCATAAATCTTTAAAACTTTTTTATCTACTGATTCTTTTTGTTCCTCTTTTATATTTTTCATAATTGCTTCAACATCTCTAACACTTAACTTCTGCCCAATGATGGAGTTTACCATAAGATGTTCTTGTTTTTCATCGAGACCTATCAAAACTTTTGCATGTC
>Ga0256827_10002551_pt1 | contig 11664 bp, 14 predicted proteins | sample CV84metaG_FD_185977 | JGI IMG/M metagenome (GOLD analysis project Ga0256827, IMG submission 185977) | Hydrothermal vent microbial communities from East Pacific Rise, Pacific Ocean - CV84 | ecosystem: Environmental > Aquatic > Marine > Hydrothermal vents | place: Pacific Ocean: East Pacific Rise... | reverse complement strand
ATTTTCTAATGTTATATAAAGATTTTTTTAAGAAGTAGTAGGTAGAGAGAAACTATTATCTCTGCTTGCCTACAAAGAAGCCACCAGCCATTCCTAGAGGAACAACTGTACTGTAAAATAGAAATCTGTCACTTAATTCACTTAGTAACATAAGGACAAATGCAACACCAAGAACTGCTGCCGCAGCACCAAGAGAAGAAGCACTTAAAAGTACATTTACAATAAGAGGTAAAAAGAGACCTGCTATAAAAATAGTCATAAAACGGAACTGTTTAATGTTAATAAAATGCTCATCATAAAGCCTTGCCGTTCTACTGAGTTGGTACTCATTATCACCCCTAGCTTTAAGTGTTCGCAGGTCTTCATAAGTAAAAAACATCTGGGCAAGAGCACCTATCATCCCTAAGGAGACTAAAGGTAATGCAATACTCTCATAACCCATAAATGTAACAACAAGTGCAAGTAAAAAAATACCTACATACCCTACTCCAAAGAACTTCAGGTTTGTTGTCACTCTATTCCAAGATGGACGAGCTTTTATACGGTATATCATCGCTTGTGCATAAATACCGAAGATTCCCACTCCCAACGTGCTTAACTCAATAATAAGACGAACAAGCACGTTGACTTCAAAAAAGTAGAGTGCTACAACCACGTTCATAAGGGCTGTAAATACTCCAAGTGCTAAAGCTTCACGAGAGAGCCACGATGTTTTTATGTTCTTCATTGCAGTCATGGCTAAAAATGGACGACCAAGATGCAAGGCTGAAAGTGGAAGACCAAGAGCTGCAGGAAGCATAACTACAAGAGCCATAATCCAGTTGACACCTTCAAAACCAAAGAGACTCATAAGATCGCCTAAAAATAGAACAAAGAAACCACCAAGAGAGATTTGAGTTAAAACAGTCATAAAAACGAGAGGTATCTCTGAGTGAGCAGGTTTGAGTAGGTGCTCATCTAACTCTTTAAGTTCTGGCATATTTTCTGGCAATGTGTAACGTGTAGTAGAGTTTGTAATCGTAGCATCAGGTAAGAAAGGCATATTACCCTCTTTAGCCATATCTTCACTTAGCCACTGCTCCACGTTAACAGTTTCTATCATAATAGCACCCGATGGGCAGGCTTGCACGCAGGCTGGAGTTTGACCTACATCTAAACGTTCATGACACATATGACACTTAGTTACGATTTTGCGCTCTTCATGGTAGGTAGGCACGCCATAAGGGCAGTTCCAAGTACAGTATTGACACCCTATACAAGTATCATCATCATGTACAACAATTCCAGTTTCGGTAATTTTTATATAGGAGTTTGTAGGACACCCTTTTAAACACTCTGGGTCTATACAGTGGTTACATGACATTGAGTTAAAGAGTTGTGTAAAAACGGGAAACTCTCCACCTTCCATCTCTCCAACACGTCGCCATTTTGTGTCAGCTGGATTGTTATTCTGCTCATTACAAGCAACCTCACAACATCTACAGCCGACACAAGCAGTTGCATCGAAGTGGAAGCGGTACTGTTCGCCCTCTTGGAGTTTTGGGATGTCAATGCTATAGTTACCACACTGCATTCCAGTGTCAGCCTTGTGATCTATAAAACTCTCTAGTGGCGTCTGCATACATTCTCCATGTTTAATTAATAGAGTGAGTATACTAAAATTTAATCACTTCTGTAGTTGAAGTATGATTAAATCTTAAGCATTTAATGTTTTGGATGGTTAATAATGTAGCTCTTTTTAATACTTAGCATCTCATAAAGAGTCACCTCTTCACCTGCTTCTTCTATGAGTCTGTCGGTATCTGGATACTGACCCTTCATCTTCTCTATTTCCTCATAACCAGCTGGTTTAATCTCGCTCATTGCGATGTTTATTGAACCTGCCCACATAAGGACCAACATAACCCAAACTATTTTTTTTGCACCTGCATAAACACCTATAAAATGAAATATAACACTTAAAATAACACCTGCAAATAGTATAATATTTAAACTCATTTAATCATGTCCTCCCCTCTAGGCTTCATTTCAACACCCATTTTATGAACCATATTCTCTCCAAAACTCATTACACCCATAGTTCCAAGTAGCATCAAAAAAACAACAAGAACAAGAAAAACTAAAGCCATCCCATAACGTTTTAGTATTGCCATCATCTAGTTAGGTACAATTCCATCAAATTCTATACATCTTGATGTATGAAAATCTCTCTCATAATCATCATTTTTAAACTTATCATCTTCAATTCTCCAGCCAAGTTCTTTAGATAAGAGAACTGAACGAGAAATTGTTCTACGCATTTTATTTTCACAAATAATCGTTTCGCCAGCATTAAAAAGTTCTTTAACACCTTCCATTCTGCTTGTAGTCATATTGTAATGAAATGCAATCATCAAAGCGAGTATACCACCAACACTTAGCATTCCTCGTTTAAATGCTACTTTGGGCATAAACTCTCTTGTTGTAACAATAGCGGTAACAACTAAAATAAAGACTCCAATAACCAGATATACAATTTCAAGTTCTAAAAAAAGTTCCATAAAGTTTCCTAAAATAAATTTATGTGAGGATTGTAATCTATTTTGCATTAATGCAAGTTGACGCAGGTCAAGTTTATAATTTTGTATAATACGCTATTATTTTACAAATATACTAAAAGGTTTGTCTTAATGCTTGTCAAAAAAGTTTTCATATTCGCTCTACTATCGGGTTTTTTAATCATGGGTATTCTCTCAATGAAGCGTGCTATGCCAGAGCACAAAGAGGCTAGAATCTACAAAGCTATCAAAGTTTACTCACCTTACCAGTTGGAAAAAAGACTTGGTGGATTTACAATTATCAACTCTAGAGATGATATAAAAGAGAAACCAAGTGCAGCTGAAGTTTTTCTACGCATGGATGAACTCGACAAAGAGTGGGGAAAAGAGAGTCTTAGAGTTGAAAACAACGATGTTATTATCACTAAAGATGACAACACTACCGTCAAAATCTTGATTGAAACACCTAAAGAGAGAGCCTTTCTAAAAAGTTTTTTCGGAGTGTAACGAAAATGCAAAAAGTAGTTCTTATAACCGGTGCTAGTTCAGGCATGGGTAGAGCTACTGCACTTTTTCTCTCTCAAAATGGCTTTTTAGTCTATGCTGCATCTCGAAATCCTCAAAAACTCCAAGAACTCACAAGTAAAACTCTCATTCCCATAAAACTTGATGTTACAGACTCTCAGAGTATTCTCAACGTGGTTGAAACCATTCAAGCGACTCATAAAAAAATTGATATTCTCATTAACAATGCAGGCTATGGTTTAGTTGCAACAGTAGAGGATGTAACTGAAGCAGAGATGTTTGCACAGTTTAATGTCAATGTCTTTGGAGTTTTAAGAGTTACTCAAGCTGTCATCCCTCTTATGCGAGAAAAAAACGAAGGTCTCATCATAAATATTAGCTCATTTTTAGGTAAAATTGGACTTCCCCTACTCACTCTTTATAACTCTAGTAAGTATGCAGTTGAAGGCATTACAGACTCCTTGCGTTATGAGTTAAAAGATTTTAACATTCGAGTACACTCCATAATGCCTGGTTTTTTTGACACTAACTTTGCAAAAGAGAACCTCGTAACAAACAGTGCTACCTTTGCAAAAAACTCCCCTTATGCCACGTTAGTTTCCAACTTGGCACCAGTCATAGTCGAGCAGATAAACAGTGGAAATAACCCAAGTGAAGTAGGTAAAATGATTTTAGAGATAATTCAAAATGAGAAGTTTCCAGCCCGTGCGACCATAGGCGAGAAGGCTCAAAAATTTATACCTATGCGCAAAGAGCTGAGTGATGAAGATTTTGAACGTAGAGTACGGGAATACTACACACTTTAGATGGAAAGCTTTTTTTTTAACATTACCGACAGACGATACAAGGTTACAGAACTGCTCCAACGTGGTGAGGAGTATATAAAGCGAGTAGACATCTCCAATGGTGTCGTTTTTTTAGATATATCGCTACAAAGCACTCAAGAGTTCAGACTTAAAAATCTCGATAGAATGGTTATGTTTAATGTAGTTGAACGTGGTTCACTCACTATGTATGACAAAATAAAAGATGAAAAATTCTCTTTTGAACGTGGTGAAGTAAACATTCTCTGCTCCTCTAGACAAGATATAACTTTTAGTATGGCTCCTGATTCAAAAATCTTTACTCTTTTTATTGCAGACTTTTTTCTCAAGCGTTATTTGAGCTCAAAACCAAATGAACCCATCGACTACCTTTACAACAAAATCCAAGAGGAAGTAAGCCTTGAACTTGTTAACACCCAAGCTCTTGATGCTCTAAGTCTCTACACCATCGACAAAATCATTCATACCGATGAGCTAACCACGTTGACAAGCCTAAAGTGTGAGCATAGTGTCATAGAGTTTATGCTCCATAGACTCTCCCTTTGCGATATGATAAGTGAAGATATAGATGAGCAAGAACAAGAGATTGCTCGGCGTGCTAAAGACAACCTACTTAAAGCTTTCTCAAACCCTCCTACCATCCACGAACTCGCACATCTATGTGCAACCAACGAATCCAAGCTTAAAAAAGTTTTTAAAAAAGTCTACAAATTAACTATTCACAACTACGTTCAAAAACTCAGACTTGAAGAGGCGAACATTCTACTCAAAGAGCAGACTCTTACCATTGGTGAGATTAGTAAAAAAGTTGGCTACTCCCACCAAGGTCACTTTAGCAAACTCTTTTTTCATACATACGGTGTCTACCCAAAAGATTTACTCAAAACCCTCTAAAATCCTTTTTGTGCTAAAACAAAATTCTTCTACTGCTAAAATAGATGCTTAAAAGCTCAGTAAACTCGCTACAATATTTGTAAATAGAACTTAACTGAGGTAACACTATGAAAGCATTTCTTTTTTTATTTTTAACTACAAGCATCTTCTTATCGGCCGAGACACTTATGGAAAAAGCACTCTCCAAAGGTCTCAAAGCAATTCCAAAAGATTTCGAGACTCTAAAGTCTCAAGTCGATGACCCAAAAAACCCCATAAGCATCCCCAAAATTCTCCTTGGTAAAAAACTTTTTAATGATAAAAACCTCTCCAAAGATAGGACTATTGCCTGTGCCTCTTGTCACGATATTACTAAAGGAGGAGAGGACTCTAAACCAACAGCAATTGGATACAACAAGCTCGAAAACCCGAGTCACCTCAACAGTCCAACTGTTTTAAACACAGCCTACTCTAAACACCTTTTTTGGGATGGAAGAGCCTCTTCCCTTAGAGAGCAAGCCAAAGGGCCAATGCAGGCTCATTTTGAGATGGCATCAACACCTAAGCTTGTAGAGAGCAGAGTCAAAGAGAATCCTCAGTATGTCAATGCATTCAATAAAATATTTGGTGTAGATAGCATTAGCTTTGAGAATATTACCGCTGCAATTGCAGTCTATGAGAAGACTCTTGTAACAAGAGGTCGGTATGATGAATTTCTAGAAGGCGATATTAATGCCCTCAACGTGGAAGAGCAACGTGGTTTAAACCTTTTTATAGATATGGGCTGTAAAGGGTGCCACTTCGGTTCAGCAGTAGGTGGACAAAAAATCCAAAAATTTCCACTGCGAGATTACAATGCTATTATAGACCTCACAACCACATTCAACGAGGAGACCAAGGGAAGAAGTATAAGCCACGTTAGCCTAAACTTTGAGACTTGGCACCCCTATCCATTTGAGAACAAAGGTGGTTTCATGGGCAGAAAAGGAGAGAGGAACTTTCGTGTACCCATTCTACGAAACATTTCAAAAACTGCGCCCTACTTTCACAATGGTGTCGTAAAAACTCTCCGAGAAGCCATACAAATTATGAGTAAAAACCAGATAGGTGTCGATATGTCAGAAGATCAACTCGATGCAATGGAAGCATTTTTAAAAGCACTTGATGGAGAGATTGTAGAGTACAATCTCTCTAAGGAGTAATTATGAATAGGACTCTTTTTTTTATACTTTTTACCCTTAGCCTTAATGCCTCTCATATAAACTGGCAGAGTAATTTTGACCAAGCACACCAAAAAGCACTCAAAGAGCATAAGCACCTCTTAGTTCTACTCATTGAAAAAAACTCACTAATCTCTACAGAAGTACTCAGAACCACGTTCATGAATCAACCATATATTAAAAGACTCAATGCTGAGTTTATTGCTATTTTAGTAACAAAAGGACAGAAAAAAAGCTACCCTATAGAGATGCTCTATACCTTCACTTACCCCTCTCTCTTTTTCCTCAATTCAGATGAGCTTTTTTTACATGAGCCGATACGGGGCAACATAAACCCAAAAACAGTAAAATCCACTCTAAAAGAGATAAATAGCACTCATAAATGATATAATCTCCCTTTTAAATGAAGGGCATACTCAATGGAAATGATAGATATTATTACAATTCTCGCGATGACACTGCCAATGCTACTTTTTAGTGTTGCACCAGGGTTAAAACTCGGAGATTACCTAGAGAGAAATTATGGTATTGACGAAAGTACCAAAAGAAAAGTAATTATAATAACAACAATATTTTTTACCATAACACTCTCTTCTCTTCTGTATTACCTATAGTATTGACAAATATCAATTTTGTAACCGACAAATAGAGATAGAATAAAACAATTTTTTTAAGGACATATAAGATGATAGAAACAGTAGTAATGAGACAAGACATACCCCTAGATGATTTTTTACCAATTTTTGTCTCTTCCTCTCTTGTTTTAGTCTTTGGTGGTATTTATGTTGGGTTATATACTGCCGTTAAAGTAGATTTCCTCAAAAAGTGGTGGATGGTTCTTGCTTACATATTTTGGATGCTAACAGCATACTGTCTCTGGCTTATGGGTGATTTGATGATGGTTGGGGAGTTTACAAAAAAAGCACTTATGATTGCCGCTATTGGGCTTTTTTTACTCCCTCATGCTGTTTACTATATGCAAAACAAAGTGCATGAAGAGAATGAGCACTAACTCTTTCTAAAGTATGTTAGGTTGGGGTTTTCCTATGAGATAACCCTGCGCCATATCGACTCCACACTCTTTTACAATTTTTAAAATCTCTTTATCTTCTACATATTCAGCCACTGTTTTTATTTTAAGTGTTTTTGCTAAACTCACTATGGCAGAGACTATATCTCTATCTTTTTTACTCTCTTTAAGACCTTTTATAAAAAGACCATCGAGTTTTATATAGTCAAAATCTATCTCTAAAAGACGAGAAAAGTTAGAGTTTTCAATTCCAAAATCATCAATAGCAATCTCAAAACCAATATCTTTGAGTGCTTTGAGTTGTTCTATTATCAGTCCATGCTGTTCACCAACTGTAATATTTTCTAAAATCTCAAATGTTACTCTATTTGGTTCTATATCATGAAGTTCTAACTTTTTCTTTAAAAAAGATATAAGGTACTTATCGAGCAGATCTCTCTGTGTGATATTTATGGAAAAACGCATCTCTTTACCCTGAAAATATTGAAAACTTTTGTTTACCATCATACGGGTTATAGAACTTACCAAACCAAGTTTTTCAGCAGAGTCTATAAAAAAGTAGGGAGAGAGTATTTTTCCTTCGTAATTACCTCTAGCAAGTACTTCATACTTAAGGATTTCACCCGTTTGAGCATCTGCAATAGGCTGATAGTACGGTTGAATAGCTTCATTTTTAATCAGCTCTTTAGTTGCATTTATCCACTTTATTGTCTCTTTAGCATTGGCTACACTCTCTTGAGACTCATCATAAAAATGGTAGTAACGGCTTCCTATTTTTTTGCCAATATCAAGTGCATACTCTGCATTAACTAGAGGGAAGTACTCATCTGTAATTTTTGCGATACCTATAGAAAAGTTAATTGTTACTTCTAGCTCTTCAACAGCAAGTACCTGTGTATCAAAAAAACTAATTATCTGCTGACAAAATTCTTCTATATTATTATCATCTTTGGAGTGAGATAAAAATACAAAACGGTCAGACTCTGTTTTAAAAAGCCTCATATTTGGTGTAGCATGCTCTTTTAGTTTACTCGCCGCTTCTACTAAAATGGAATTTGCAAATGTTTTTCCATACTGTTTGTTAATAGTTGCAAAGTTTGATATATCAAGAAGAATAAGGTTTTCATACCTTCCCGTGTCTATCTCTTCTCCAAGACTTACAAAGTTACAAAGTCCAGTCAGGGGATCATGAGAATAGAGGTATTCTAACTCACGAGTCTTCTCTTTTACTATTTTGTCTAGATTTTCGTTAATCTCTTTGAGCTCGGTATTAGTGTCTAAAAGCTGCTGTTTGAGTTCTATTGGGTAAATAACCTTTTCTAAACGTGCAAGAAGTTTTTTAAAATTAAGAGGTTTCATCATATAGCCATCAACTTGCAGATGAATTGCCTTAAGAAGATAATCACTCTCATTAAAAGCCGTCGTAATGATAATAGCAACATCAGAGTCTATCTCTCTAATAAGTTCTATCATACTTATACCGTTCATAATAGGCATCTGAATATCGGTAATAATAAGCTCAGGTCTATACTTTTTAAAAAGTTCTACACCCTCTTCACCATTATAGGCTACATATAGATTTTTAAATTTTGCTTTTAAAAAGAATTCAACTTCTTCAGAAATTTCTCTGTTATCTTCCACATAAAGCAAACTATATTTTTTAAACAATGACTCTTCCTATATATTTATCTTATATATTTATATTATATCTTTATCTTCTTTTATATCTTTAGTATCCAGTGCTATTACTATAGTAAACTTTGCACCTTTGTCACTATTTGTCACTTTTAGAAGACCTTTCATACTATTTTCTATAATTGTTTTTGACATATACAGACCAATTCCAGTTCCTTTACCTTCATCTTTTGTTGTAAAATAGGGGTCAAAAATCTTCTCAAAAATCTCTTCAGAAATTCCACCAGCATTATCTTCAACTTCAACATAAGCACTCTTCTCATCCTTAAAAACTCTAATAGATAGCTCTCTACCCTCAGAAACTTTTTCTATAAGTACATCTCTAGCATTATTGATAATATTTAAAAGAACTTGTGAAAATTCACTTGCAAAACCTTTGATGCTAATACTCTCATCAACATCCAAGTTTACTTTAACAGCATTATTTTCAAGTGAAGAGTTTAATAAATCCATAGTACTGTAGAGACTTTCAGAGATACTAAAGAGTTCATACTTTTTATTTGGTTTGAAAAAGTTTCTAAAATCATCAATAGTCTGTGACATACTCTGTGTTAGTCTATTTCCTTTTTCAACAACTCTTTTTACATATGCATCATCTAACATATCCATTTCGTAAGCATTTTCAACATTTTGAAGTAAAAGACCAAGTGCATTAAGTGGTTGGCGCCATTGGTGAGCGATATTTCCTATCATCTCTCCCATCGCTGCAAAACGTGACTGCTGAATAAGCATCTGCTCTTGTTCAGCTCGTTTATATACTTCTACCTTTACTCTATCATCAAGCTCTTTGTTAAGTAAATAAAGCTCTTGTGTGCGTTCTTTAACACGATTTTCAAGCTCTTCATTATAGAGACTCATCCTCTCATTTGATGCTTGGATGGTTTCAACCATACCATTAAAACTTTTTGCAAGTTCCCCAACCTCATCATGGGAGGTTACTCTTACTTCTGCTGCGTAATTTCCCAAAGAGACCTGTTTAACAGCATCGTTAAGCGAAACTATCGGCTTAACAAGCCATCTAGCTAAAATAAACGAAAATATTAGTGAAATACTTAAAGTGACAAGAAGTAAGTAAAGATTATGTAAATAAGTCTGTTTCATATGCTCTTTATGTTTTTCTAAAGAAAAGCCTATGGAAATCCACCCCCAGTCAATACCGGAAAAAACGACAGGGTAACTAAAGTGGTATATGTTTTTATTATCTGAAAACTTACTCTTTAAAATCTTATTCTCGTTATGTGTTGTCTGCATTATTTGTAGTTCTGGAGGAAGCTTATCTACAAGTTGCCAACCACCTTTGTAGTTATAAATATTGACACCATCCGCATCTTTTTTTGTTACAATGATGTAAACAACATCTTTATGTTCTAAAAGAACTTTTTCATTATGTTCAACGATAAAACTAAAATCTTCTACTACCATTGCATCCGAAGAGACTAAGGCAATCGACTTAGCAATGGTCTTAGTCTCAGAGTAAAGTAGTTTCATAAGAGTATTTTCTTCATGGGTTATAGAGAGAAAAGAGAAGAGTGAGACAATAAGACTCAAACTTGTTACTATAAGAAGAAAAGTTCTTTGAAATAGTGTTTTAACTTTAAACATGAGAGTTCCTAACATCTAAAACTATTTTAAACTCTGCACCATTTTGCGAATTTCTTACACTTAAACTACCACCTAAATGATTCTCAATAATTAACTTTGACATATAAAGTCCAATTCCTGTACCTTTATTTTCCTCTTTAGTTGTAAAATAAGGTTCAAAAACTCTCCCTATAATATCCAAATCTATCCCTCCTGCATTATCTTCAATAGTAATGACAGCGGTATCTTTTTCTTCAAATAGTCTAACCCATATTGTTGCATTTTTTGTCCTATTTTCAACAAGTACATCTTTGGCATTAGTTAAAACATTTAAAATAGCTTGAGAAAATTCATTTGGATAACCATAAAACTTACTTTCTTCTTCTAAATCTAGAACAAGTTTAATCTCATTATGTCTAAAGGCAGCTTCCATAATTGAGAGCGAATCTGTAATAACTGAAGAGATATTAAAGGTTTTTTTCTCTTTATTAGGCTTGAAAAAATCTCTAAAATCATCAATAGTTTTAGACATATTCTCTGTCAGTTTTGTTCCTTTATCTATACTTTTTCGCATATAAGCATCATCTAACATATCCATATCGTACATGTTCTCTATGTTTTGCAATAAAAGACCAAGGGCATTAAGTGGTTGGCGCCACTGATGGGCAATATTGCTGATCATCTCCCCCATTGCTGCATGACGAGACTGCTGAATCAAAATCATCTCTTGATTTTTTTGAATCTTTAATTGCTCTTGAAGTTTTTCATTTGCTAACTGTAGACGATGTGTCATTATAAGAAAAAATAGAGGTAAAATAACGATTACAAGAAGAAGTCCTAATCCAATATTAAAGTTATCCGTCCAAAAATCATTTACAAATAGGAGCACTCCAAACTCTAAAAAAGCAAATAAAATCCCACTGTATACATAGTTTTTTCCATAACGCATTCCATTACCAACAATTATCCATAAGTATAAAGGGTAGAGAAGAAATCCAATCCATTCAGCATAGAGTATTGCAAAACTGACCATAGAAATATCAATAAAAATTGCTATATAACGACGTAGAGTATTTGGTGCAGAATGATTTTTAATCCAGAAAAAATAGCTTATACCGTAAATAGTTAAACATGTGTGAATTAAAAAAGGTTCTAGCTCGATAGTAGCAGACAACCCTTTGATTAGGAAAAGGAAAAAAAACGGTATAAGTACAAAAAGACGAAGAATAGCTTGTGCATACTCTTCATTCTCACTTTGTAAAAATATTTTTTCTATAAATATATTTTTTTTAATCATTTTTAACTCTATATCTTTTTTTTAAGGCTAAATACTCTGCATAATATTTTTTTATTTTATCTAATTCACTCACTTCTATAAA
>Ga0256827_10002549_pt1 | contig 11683 bp, 10 predicted proteins | sample CV84metaG_FD_185977 | JGI IMG/M metagenome (GOLD analysis project Ga0256827, IMG submission 185977) | Hydrothermal vent microbial communities from East Pacific Rise, Pacific Ocean - CV84 | ecosystem: Environmental > Aquatic > Marine > Hydrothermal vents | place: Pacific Ocean: East Pacific Rise... | reverse complement strand
CGGATACGATGAACCTTTAACTAGACCACTTAATTTTACCATTGAAAGAAATCAAAAGATAGCTATCAAAGGTGTAAATGGACTGGGAAAATCTACCCTTATAAACACTATTTTAAGAGAGATAAGAGCTATATCTGGTGAAATTGAACATGGACAATTTTTAGAAATAGGATATTTTAAGCAGGAAGAAGATAGTAGTGGAAAGACTGCACTAGATGAACTATGGGATGAATTCCCATCATGGACCAATGGAGAAGTAAGAGCTGCTCTTGCTCGTTGTGGACTGACTAAGGACCACATTGGAACGAAAATGAGGGCCCTATCTGGAGGAGAAAATGCAAAAGTAAGGTTAGCTAAGATAATGAATCACGATATCAATTTCTTAGTTTTAGATGAACCTACAAATCATCTAGATATCGATGCAAAAGAGGAATTAAAAAGAGCATTGAGAGAATTTAAGGGAACAATATTCATGGTAAGTCATGAACCTGATTTTTATATGGATATAGTGACAGATGTATGGAATGTAGAAGATTGGACAACTAAGATAATTTAACCCTCCTTCTTATGGTTCCCTAAAATTAAGGAACCAAAGCTAAAATATATAGCTTCTTTTCTCTATTTCTAGAGAAAAAATAAAAATAAAAGAGTAAAATAGAAATATAAAAAAAGGAAATCCGTGATGGATTTCCTTTTTGATTTATTACTTGTTTTCAGGTTTCATAGCTATTCTAAGACAAATAGCGAACCCACCCCAAAGAAGGGTCATGCTGCAAACAGCAACAATAATAGCACCAGTACTCATAAGATACCTCCTAGATAAATATTTATTAAATTAATATTTAGTCTTCAATTTTTAATTCATTTCCTAAAGTTTCTTTGTATATAGCATCATGGAATTCATCTGAAGCTTTTTTCTTACTCATGATGAACGAACCAAGGGTAATAATCATCATTACTCCTAAACCATATACTCCTAATGCATCCCAAGAATATCCTTCATAAGGAGCAGCAATCTCACCTTTAATTTTAAGAGCTAATATTAATACTAATAAAAATGAAGTTCCTTTGATTGCATAGATCCACCATTTTCCAATGGCAAAATCAGATAATTCATTAACATATGTTCTTACACTTTCAAGGTTAAATAACCATCCAAGAACTACTAATTCTAATATTCCTGCAATTACAATTCCATATTGGTTTGTAGCATAGTCTACGATATCTAATACATATAATCCACCATCTGTAGCTACTAATAGTGATAAAGCACCAGATGCAATAGCAAATCTATTTAATGCTTGTGTTCTAGTTAATTTAAATTTATCTGCAATGGCTGCTACAACTGCTTCCATGATAGACATTGAAGAAGATAAACCAGCAAATATTAATGTAATAAAGAAGATAGCTCCAATTAATCCATTCATTCCTGGTAATTGATTGATAGCAGTAGGGAATACGATAAACGCTAGTCCTACTCCTGCACTTGAAACATCTGCAACTGAAACACCTTGTTGGTGAGCCATAAATCCTAAGATAGAGAAAACTCCGATTCCTGAGATTAAACTGAAACTACAGTTTCCTAATCCAGTCATAAATGCATTGTTTACAATATCAGATTTCTTCGGTAAATAACTTGCATATGCATACATGATTGCAAAACAAATACTTAATGAGAAGAAAATTTGTCCATAAGCTGCTAACCATACATTAGGATCTGATAATTTACTAAAGTCAGGTGAGAAGAAATAATCTAATCCATCCATAGCTCCTGGTAAAGTAACTCCTCTAACAACGATAACTAATAATGCAACTATTAATAATGGCATAAAGATTTTGTTTGCTTTTTCTAAACCATTTTTTACACCCATTCTAAGTACACCGTAGTTGATTCCCCAAACTAATAATAAAGGAACTGCAACTTTTAAGTTTAATCCACCTAAGTTTAATGGATTATCAGTAAGATTTAGATACTCTCCAAATAAGAATGCCTTTGGATCTGCACCCCAAGCTCCTGTAAAAGCGAAGAACATATAACTAAATGACCATGCAATGATAACTACATAGTAAGTAGTTATGAAAAATGCGATTAAAGTTTGAAACCATCCAATAGCTTCATATTTTTTATTTAATTTTGCAAATACACCTGGTGCACTTGATCTAATCTTATGTCCCATAGCAAATTCTAATATTAATAATGGTATTCCTGCTGTAAATAACGCTACTAAGTAAGGGATTAAAAATGCTCCTCCACCGTTACTCGCTGCAACATATGGAAATCTCCAAATGTTTCCTAAACCAATAGCTGAACCTATAGCTGCCAGGATAAATCCCGAACGTGATCCCCACTGTCCCCTGTTTTCTTCTTTACTCATCAACCTCACATCCTTAAAAATATTGTTTTCTATAAAACAAATAAATAAATTTTTTAAATCAAAACTTTAAAAAAGCTATTTAATTGTTTTAATTAGTATTAAGTATATACTATTTTTTTGATATGTCAATACTAAAACATGAGTTTCACATTTTAAAGTAGCTCTAAAAGTGAAAGTTTTTTTCTATTTCCATACATTATTACTATGAAATAGTTATAGAGTTTGTGCAGATTCCCAAAAAAATGGTACAGAAATATGTCTGTGTTTTAAATACTAAAAAAAATAAAAAAATAAAAAAAATCATAATTTTTTATAATTATAATGAATTTCCATACTACAAATTTATTAATTTTTTTCAATCTTAGACAAAGATGTAAATTTGCTATTTTATGGTCTTTGTGGTAAACTGTAACAGAAGAATTAAATATTATATTAAAGGAGGGAGAGAGCTAAAAAAGCACTCTCCCTAACTTTTTACAAAGTGAGGTGAAAATATGGCAAAACAATCAAAGGAAAAATTACTTACAAATGTAGAAAAACTACTTATCCCTGTAATCGAACCAATGAATTTAGAATTAGTAGATATGGAATACCTACAAGATGGTGCATATTGGTTTTTAAGAATCTATCTTGAAAAAATTGATGGAGAAATCAGTCTAGATGAGTGTGCTACTGTTAGTAATAGTATTTCAGAAGATGTAGACCTATTAATTGAGGACAAATTTTTCTTAGAAGTATCTTCTCCAGGTCTTGAAAGACCACTTAGAAAGGAAAGTGACTTCTCTAGATTTGCTGGTGAAAAGATAAAAGTTATATTAAAGCATAAATTTGAAGATTCTAGAAACTGGACTGGAATTTTAGAAAAATGTGAAGATTCAGTAATATATTTAACTGTAGAAGACAAAACTTTAGAACTACCTTTTAACGAGATCAAGAAGGCAAATATAGTTTTTGAATTTTAGAAAATAAAAGATATATTAAAAGAAATATAGGAGGTCAAAAGTGACTAAAAAAGATTTTAAAATTTTCTTAGAAGCATTAGATGAATTAGAAAAGGAAAAAGGAATTAGTAAAGAGGAGCTTATCGAAACAATCGAACAAGCAATCTTAGCTGCATATAAAAAGAACTATGGGGAATACGATAACTTATCAGTAAGAATCGATGAGAAGAAAGCTAAAATAGTGATCTTCGTTCCTAAAACTGTAGTAGCAAATGTTGAAGATGATGAATTAGAAATTGAATTATCTGAAGCACAAAAATTACCAGGAAAGAAAAGATCTAAAATTGGAGATGTAGTAGAAATCGAAGAAAACTGTGAAGAATTCAAGAGAAATGCTATCCAAAATGGTAAACAAATAGTTATTCAAAAAGTAAGAGAGGCTGAAAGACAACATCTATATGATAACTTCAAAGAAAATGAACACCAAATGCTAAATGGTATCATTAGAAGAATTGACGAGAGAAGAAATATCCATGTTGAATTCGATATGAAGGAAGCTGTATTAACTACTCAAGAGCAATCTCCAGCAGATTTATATAGAGTAGGAGATAGACTTAAAGTCTATGTTTCGGAAGTTGAAAAGACTAATAAATATCCTAAGATCATAATTTCTAGAAAACATGATGATTTTTTAAGAAAATTATTTGAATTAGAAGTTCCTGAAATAGAAGAGGGAATTATAGAATTAAAATCGGTAGTAAGAGAAGCTGGTTCTAGAGCAAAGGTAGCAGTTTTTTCTGAAAATCAAGATATCGATACTGTAGGAGCTTGTATAGGTCAAAGAGGACTTAGAATAAAGAATATAGTAACTGAATTAAATGGTGAAAAAATCGATATCATCGAGTGGAAAGAAGATAAAAAAGAATTTGTAAAGGCAGCACTTAGCCCAGCTAAAGTAGAATCTGTAGAAATTTTAGATGATGAAGAAACTGCTAGAGTAATAGTGAAAAAAGATCAACTTTCATTAGCTATTGGTAAAGCAGGTCAAAATGCTAGATTAGCAGCTAAATTAACTGGTATGAGAGTAGATATCAAAACTCTTGAGGATATCTTAGCAGCTGAGGAAGAAGCAAAAGCTGCAGCATTATCTGTAGAAGAAAATATAGAAGAAACTGTTGAGGGAGAAAATGAATAAGAGTCCTGAAAGAACATGTCTTGTATGTAGAGAAAAAAAAGAAAAAAAAGATCTTTTTAGAATTGCAGAAGTAGAGGGTAAATATGTATATGATGTAAACCAAACTATCCAAGCTAGGGGAACCTATGTATGTAAAACTCATGAATGTATAAAGAGATTAGCTAAAAATAAAAAAATAAACTTATCTAATGAAGACCTATATAATATGGCAATGACTGTGAAAAAAGCACAGAAAAATTATTTAAGTTTATTAGAAACTATGAAACGTTCTGAATTTTTAGTTTTTGGAATAAACATGGTAAATGAAGATATAAAAAAAATACATTTTTTAATAATAGCTGAAGATATCAGTGAGAAAAATGATAAAAGAATAATGAGATTAGCACGAGAGCATAATATAAAATTTATTCATTATGGATCAAAAGCACAATTAGGTGCAATATTTGATAAGGCTGAGGTAAATTTAATAGGTATTAAAAGCAAGAAGGTTGCTCGTGGTATGACTGAATAGATACTTAGGAGGTATATATGAAAGTAAGAGTACACGAATTAGCAAAAAAATATGAAAAATCAAATAAAGAATTCTTAGATGAATTACATAAATTAGGGGTAGATGTAAAATCTCACCTTTCTGGGTTAACAGATGAACAAGTAGAATTAGTTGCTAAGCACTATAATGAAGCTATGGATACAACTGATGTAGAAGTAGATGATTCTGGAAAGAAAAAGAAGAAAAAGAAAAAAACAAAGACTAAAGAAAAGAAAGAAAAAGCTCCTAAAGAAAAGAAAGAAAAGAAGAAAAAAGGTAAGAGAAATGAGTTCACAATGAACAAAATAGAAGAGATTGAAAATGAAGTTATCGAAGAAGATGGAATGAAATTAATTAAAATCAGAGGAGAAATTACATTAGGTAATTTTGCTGAAAAATTAGGAATAAATGCATCTGAACTTATCAAGAAGTTATTCTTAAAGGGACAAATGTTAACTATCAATAGTACTATCGATATGGAATTAGCTGAAGAATTAGCTGAAGATTACGATGCAATGGTAGAGCAAGAAGAGATCGAAGAGATGGCATTTGGAGATAAATTCAACTTAGAAGTAGAAGATAAAGAGAGTGATTTAGTTGAAAGAGCTCCTATTATCACTATCATGGGACATGTTGACCATGGTAAAACTTCATTATTAGATGCAATCAGAGAAGCTAATGTAGCCGATGGAGAAGCTGGTGGAATCACTCAAAAGATTGGTGCTTACCAAATCAAGAAAGATGGAAAATTAATCTCTTTCGTAGATACTCCAGGACATGAGGCCTTTACAGAAATGAGAGCTAGAGGAGCACAAGTAACTGATATTGCTATCTTAGTAGTTGCAGCAGATGATGGTGTAATGCCACAAACTGTAGAAGCTATTGCCCATGCAAAATCTGCTAATGTACCTATTATCATCGCAGTAAATAAGATTGATAAAGATGGAGCAGATCCTTCTAGAGTTAAAAATGAATTAATGGAACATGGTTTAGTACCTGTAGAATGGGGTGGAGATGTAGAATTTATCGAAATTTCAGCTAAATTCAGACAAAACTTAGAAGGAATCTTAGATACAATTTTAATCACTGCAGAAATGTTAGAATTAAAAGGAAATCCTAAGAAGAGAGCTAAAGGTGTAGTTATGGAATCTAGACTTGATCCAAAAGTAGGACCTATTGCTGACGTATTAGTGCAAGAAGGAACTTTAAAAATTGGAGATATCATTGTTGCTGGAGAATCTTATGGTAAAGTAAGAGCATTACTTAACGATAAAGGGGACAAAGTAGATAGTGCTACTCTATCTCAACCTGCTGAGGTTATTGGATTTAATACGGTACCTGAAGCTGGAGATGTAATGTATGTAGTTCAAAATGAACAACATGCAAGAAGAATTGTAGAAGAAGTAGAAAAAGATAGAAAATTAAATGATCAAAATAAGAAAAAACATATCTCATTAGAAGTTTTATCTCAACATATGGATGATATTAACTTAAAGGAATTAAATCTTATTATAAGAGCTGATTCAAAGGGATCTGTTCAAGCATTAAAAGAATCTTTAAATAAATTATCAACTTCTGAAGTTGCAGTAAATATCATTCAAGCTACATCTGGAGCAATATCTGAAAGTGATATTAGACTAGCAGAAGCATCAGATGCTATCATCCTTGGATTTAACGTAAGACCTACTACTAAAGCAATGAGAGATGCAGAAAAAGCTGGTGTTGAAATCAGAACTTCATCTATCATCTATCAAATTGTAGAAGATATAGAAAAAGCATTATCTGGAATGTTAGATCCTGAATATAAAGAAGTTTACTTAGGAAGAATCGAGATCAAAAAAGTATTTAAAGTATCTAAAATCGGAAACATTGCTGGTTGTTATGTAGAAGATGGAAAAATCTATGCAGATTCTAAAATCAGAATCCTTAGAAATGGTGTAATGGTATATGATGGAGAATTAGCATCACTTAAGAGATATCAAGATGATGCAAAAGAAGTTATCGTAGGTCAAGAATGTGGATTAAATATCAAAAACTTTAACGATATTAAAGAAGGCGATACAGTAGAAGCATACAGAATTGACGAAATTCAAAGAACACTAAAAGATGTGAAATAATTATGAGAAAACAAAGACTATTAGGAATAGAAAAACAAATGACAAGAATAATCTCAAATGCTTTATTTATGGAAGTTAAAAATCCTAAGATTACTGGTATGGTTTCTGTAACTAAGATCGAGGTAACACAAGACCTTAGATATGCAGATGCTTACTTTAGTGTATTATCAGTAGGAGAAAATAAAGTTGATGAGCAGGTTGTATTAGAAGGATTAACTGAAATCAGAAAATTCTTAAGAAAAAGAGTAGCTGAAGAGACTAATCTTAGATACGTTCCTGAAATTAGAGTACATTTAGATGATACAGTAGCTAGAGCAATAAAAATATCTAACTTAATTGATAAAGTTAACAATTAGGAGGATAAGATTATGCATTGGGAATACAATACATATGATGAATCCCAAGTTAAAGAAAAAGCTCAACGACATAATCTGTCTACTGAGGTAGTGAAACTCCTCCTTTCTCGTAATATAGTTTCTAACACTGAGATTACAAAATTTCTCAGTGCAAATGTAAAGGATTTAGAAGATCCATTTGATTTTGAGAGAATGGATGAGGTAGTAGAAAAAATAATAAAGGCTCGTGATGACAATAGCAAAGTATTTATCTTTGGTGATTATGATGTAGATGGAATCACAGCCTCTGTTTATTTGACTATAGTCTTTAACCTTATAGGAATAGAGACTTCATACTATATCCCAAATAGAATGGATGAAGGATATGGACTTAGTAGGCAAGCAATAGATTATGCCAATGAAAGAAATGGAAAAGTTATTATAACGGTAGATACTGGAATTAATTCTATAGGAGATTTTGAATATGCAAAATCCCTTGGTATCGATGTTATAATAACTGATCATCATAAGATAATAAAAGACAAAAAAGAAGAACTTTTAGTAATAAATCCTAAATTAAGTAAAAAATATAAATTTAAATATCTATCTGGTGCTGGTGTTGCTTTTAAAGTGGCCTGTGCCGTTTATAAAAAAATAAATTTTGATACAAAACATCTATATGAACACCTAGATATTGTAATGATAGGTACTATTGCAGATGTAATGCCTTTAAATGATGAAAATCGAATCATTGTAAAAAATGGTTTGGTGGCCTTGAAAGATACTAAGATAAAGGGACTTCGTTCCCTTCTAAAATATCTAAAACTTTCACCAAAAGATATCAGTACAACTGATATTAGTTTCTTTATCTCTCCCCTACTAAATTCTCTAGGACGGATTGGAAAATCTCGAACTGGTGCTGATTTCTTTTTAGAGGGAAGTGAAGAACAACTATACTCTATTATAGAAGATATGAAGATCTCTAACAATAAAAGACGTATTTTTGAAAGGAAAATTTTTAATGAGATAAATGAACAGATTGAAAACCTTGAAAATAAAGATAATTTAAAATATCTATTTTTAAAATCTGAAGATTGGCATCCTGGTGTTATTGGAGTAGTTGCAAGTAGACTGTCTGTACGATATAATATCCCTGTAATCTTGATTTCATTACAAAATAATCTTGGAAAAGCTTCGTGTAGAAGTGTGGCTGGAATTAATATCTTTGATATTTTAAATAATATTTCTGATAAATTAGTTAGATTTGGTGGACACGATCTAGCAGCAGGTTTTATTGTAGAAAAAAGCCATCTAAAGATAGTAGAAGAAAAAATAGCTAAGGGTATCAATGAGTCGGTTAAAAAATCAAATAAAGACATTATAAAAATTGATTATAACTATCCACTAGAGATGGTTGATGAAAATTTTATAGGTGAATTAGCTAAAGTAGCACCTTATGGTTCTGCTAATCCATACCCTTTATTTGTTGATAAAGGCTTAAAATTTAGTAGAGTCAAAAAATTTGGTGTAGAAGAGAAACATTTTAAAACTTTTATTGAAAAAAATGGTAAATTATACTCAGCAGTAGGCTTTAACTTAGCTCATAAAATTGATGACAATAAATTTGAACATCAGACCTTTGAAATTGCCTATTATCCTGAAAAAATTTGCTATAATAACAATAAAATTATTCAAATAAAAATAAAAGACGTAAAAGTAATTAATACTCCCTCTGTCTAGCGACATCTCCCTCTAAATTAAAGGGAGAACCAACTTAGAGAAATCTAGGAGAAGAAGTAATTCTAAAGTAATAAGTGCTGTAAGCATTAAATTATATATTAATAAAAAAACATATAGGAGGAACAAAGAACATGAATTATGAAGTTAAAAAGTTAGATAACTCAGCAGTAGAAATCACAGTAAAGGTAGAAGGTACTGAAGTATCTAATGCAAAAAAAGAAGCAGTAAAGAAAATCTCTAAAGATGCTGAAATCCCTGGATTCAGAAAAGGACATGCTCCTGCATCTGCAATTGAATCTCACTATGAAGGTGTAATCAAAGAAGAGATAACTGACGCAGTTTTAAAATCTCACTATGAGACTATCTTAAAAGATGGACAAATCAATCCTGTAGACTACATCAGAACTACTGATGTTAAATTAAATGGAGATCAATTTGAAGTTACATTCGTAGTTGATGTATTTCCTGAGATCAAATTAGGAGAATATAAAGGTTTAGAAGCTACAAAAGAAACTTTTGAAATGAACGAAGACATCGTAAACAAAGAAGTAGAAATGATGGTATCATCTAAATCTTCATTAGAAGATGCTCCTGAAGGTCACAAAGCTGAAATGGGAGATACTTTAGATCTTGCATTTGAAGGATTTGTTGATGGTGTAGCATTCGAAGGTGGAAAGTCTGATTCTCATATGTTAAAGTTAGGAACTAAATCTTTCATCGACAACTTTGAAGAGCAATTAGTAGGATATGAAAAAGGTCAAGAAGGAGAAGTTAAAGTAACTTTCCCAACTGAATATAACGCTGAAAACTTAGCTGGAAAAGAGGCTACTTTCAAGGTAAAAATCAACGGAATCAAAGTAACAAAAACTCCTGAATTAACTGATGAATTCGCTAAAGAAGCTGGATTTGAATCTGTAGAAGATTTAAAAGCTAAGAAATCTGAAGAAATTCAAAAAAGAGAAGAAAATAGAGTAGAGGGAGAATACAGACAAGCATTACTTAACCAAGTATTAGCTAATACTGAAATGACTTTACCTAACTCTATGATCGCTAGAGAAATCAAAGGAAGAATCGCTGAGATGGAAAACCAATTAAAATCTCAAGGTATGAACTTAGAAATGTACTTACAAATGTCTGGTTCTACAATGGAGCAATTAATGGAGCAAGTAAGACCAATGGCTATTGAAAAAATCAAAATGGATCTTATCTTAGATGAAATTGCTAAAAATGAGAATATTGAATTAACTGACGAAGAGTTAGAAGCTAAATTAGTAGAAGTTGCTTCTATGTACAACATGGATGCAGATAAATTAAAGGAAGAGTTAACTAAGGCAAACAACTTAGAGAACTTTACAACTAACTTAAAAGTAGATGCTACTATGCAAAAAACAGTTGAGTTTATCCAAGCTCAAGCTAAATAATTACCCCTCCTTCTTATGGTTCCCCACTATGTAGGGAACCAAAGTAGAAATGGGAGAATAGTTTTGGGACAAATTTTATTTGTCCCTTAAGCTATATCTAGACTTGTTTTTATTTTTTATTTTATAAATCATTAAATTTATTTTGATGATTTATATGATAAAATTATAAGTTCACATAAATGGTAATTTTGATATTTAATTATCCATTTTCAATTTTAAATTATCAATTAATAAAGTTTATTTGGAGGTAAATGATTTATGTATAATCCAACAGTTATAGAAAATAACGGAAAAGGTGAGAGAGCCTATGACATATATTCTAGATTATTAAAAGATAGAATAATTTTTTTAGGGACAGAAATAAACGATCTTGTGGCAAATTCGATAGTTGCTCAACTATTATTTTTAGAAGCAGATGCACCTGATAAGGATATCACTATGTATATCAATAGCCCAGGTGGTGTGATCACTTCTGGAATGGCAATTTATGATACGATGAAATATATTAAACCTGATGTACAAACTGTATGTATTGGACAAGCTGCATCTATGGGAGCACTACTACTTACTGCTGGAGCAAAGGGAAAAAGATTTGCACTACCTAATGCTAGAGTGATGATCCACCAACCATTAGGAGGAGCTCAAGGTCAAGCAACAGATATTGAAATTCAAGCTAAAGAGATTCTGAGAATGAAAGAATTAACTTCTAAAATCATATCTGAAACTACAGGTAAAACAATAAAACAAGTGAAAAAAGATACTGAAAGAGATAACTTTATGACAGCTGAAGAAGCTATGAAATATGGTCTTATCGATAGAGTATTTGTAGAAGGTGAGAGATAATATGGATAAAAAAGAGATGCAAAGATGTTCATTTTGTGGAAAATTTGAAAATGAAGTAGCAAAATTAATAACTGGTCCTGAAGCTAATATATGTGATGAATGTATAGAAGCTTGTGAGATGATCTTAGAAGATATGAAAATAGAGATGGGAGAATCTGTAGAAGATGATTTTCAAGATATTAATCTG
>Ga0256827_10002546_pt1 | contig 11693 bp, 8 predicted proteins | sample CV84metaG_FD_185977 | JGI IMG/M metagenome (GOLD analysis project Ga0256827, IMG submission 185977) | Hydrothermal vent microbial communities from East Pacific Rise, Pacific Ocean - CV84 | ecosystem: Environmental > Aquatic > Marine > Hydrothermal vents | place: Pacific Ocean: East Pacific Rise... | reverse complement strand
TGGAAGTCCAGCATTAGCATGAACAGATATAGGTTTATGCCAAAGTTCACTTAAAGTTTTTACATGTTTTAAAACTTGTTCAGGACCAGTTCCACAGTTAAAACCAAGACTTAAAATATCAAAAGGCTCTAAAATGGTAGCGATAGTTTGAGCATCTGTACCTATAAGCATAGTACCACTAAGTTCAACTGTAACAGAAACCATAATAGGAATCTCTGTCCCTTGAAGTTTGTTAGCTTCTTGACAAGCATGAAGCCCAGCTTTGATTTGAAGAGGGTCTTGACAAGTCTCTAGTAAGAAAACATCAACACCACCATCTATAAGTGCTATACAAAACTCTGTATAACCTTTAAACATCTCATCATAAGTGATATGCCCTAAAGATGGAAGTTTAGTACCTGGTCCAATTGAGCCTAAACAGAATCGTGGATGCTCAGGTGTTGAGAACTTCTCACACTCAGCTTTTACTAACTCTGCTCCAGCCTTTGTAAGTTCATAAGCACGATTCCCAATTTGGTACTCATCTAAAACCCAAGAGAAAGAGCCAAAAGTGTTTGTAGTGATGAGGTCAGCACCAGAAGTTAGGTAAGCATGAAATATCTCACTTAAAACTTCAGGGCAAGTAACATTAAGAAGTTCATTACAACCTTCATTCCCTTCCCAAGCAGACTCTGGAATCTTGTCATCTCGTTGTTGAAGCTGTGTTCCCATAGCACCATCTATGATAAGTGGACGAGTTTTTATAGTGTTTAAAATATATTGTTTTGTAGTCATTTTTTTAAAACTTCTTTTTAGATTATTGATTTGATTTTACCATTTTTATATATAAATATAGCTGTTATTATTTAAGCTTAGCTAGGTTATTAAAATTACTAATGTGCTATAATATTTTATTAAAATTTAAGGGGTTTGAAGATGATAGGTAAAATATTAACTATTTCAGCATTAACGGCTATGTTACTATTTAGTGGTTGTGATAATGATGCTGAGGATAGAGTATCAACTCAAAAGATGTTAGATAGTGGTGATTTTGATGGAGTTATAGAATCACTTGAAGAGAAAGAGTATAGAACGGCTGATGATAATCTTAAATTAGCATCAGCATATATGGATAAATCAAACTATAGTCTTGTTGATCTTATTTCAATAATTTCAGATACTAAAGATGATTCTGAAAATTCTTTTAATTCTTTTCTTGTTGGCATTAGTGAAGATAAAAAAGAGGATAGTTTAGTTGATTTAGAAAAAGCTATATATTATTATGGTGAAATCATATCAGCAGATGCTAAAATATCTAAATATAGAGCTGTTTCAGAAAATACAAATTTAGAAACAATTAAACTATTTTTGGGTTTAGCTTCCTTAACGAGAACAGCCGTTGTACTTGATTATTTAGGTGATGTTACAAAGTTAGAAGATAGTGGATTAGATGGTGATCTTTTAGCATCTAGTTGTGCTATGAGAAAAGTTTATAGTAATAATATTCAAGGTTGTGCTAGTGTTGAGTACACAGGTTCTTTGGATATAGATGGTTACTCTTACGAGAAGATGGATGTTGTATTATTTGGTGGTAATGGAATCGTTTACCATTATTTAGCAAATGATAAAAAAGATGAGATGATTTTAACAAATTATAAAACTCATTATGACAGCACTCTGTATCCTATGCCTGTAAAAAATGAAACTTTAACAGTATCAAATGAGTTGATAGATTCCCTTAATGATGCTTTTACATATATAATAGATGCTGCTCCTGATGATTTAAAAGATGATATTAAAGATTATAGAGATGAGATAGATAGAGATAGAAACACAGTTATATCTGTAACAGAATTCACTGATTATATTGGTGAACAGATGATAAAAAATCAAAGAGGAGATTAAGATTATGAAAAAAAGGTTACTATCATTAGCATTACTTAGTGCTACAACATCATTATTCTCTTTAGGTGGTGAACATGCTTATCTTTATAAAGACCCAAGAATTATGGGTATGGGTGGAGCAAATATAGCTGTTGGTTCATATTCAACTTCAGTTTTTTCAAACCCTGCTGGACTTACAAATATTAAAAAAGAGTATGGGATAGTTGTAGATTTAGTTGGTTTAGGAGTATCTATTACAGCCGATACAGATAAGTTTATGGATGATATAGATGAAGCTGGTGATGATTCAGATGAGATGACAGCTGTATTAGAAAAGTATAATGGAAAACCATTTCATACAGGTTTTGACAACTATACATCTATATCTAAAAATTCTGATGCTTTTGCTTGGTCTATAGGTTTGTTAGCAGCAGTTGATAATAATTTTATGACACACTCTAGTGATATAACTCTTGAAGCAAGTACTAGAATTTATGGTGGAGCTATTTTAGGTGTGGCTAAATCTTATGATATAGATTATGGAAAATTAGATATAGGTTTTGGTGTCAAGTATATTTCGCAAATATCTTATGAGGGTAAGTTAGATATTAATGATTTAACTGGTGATGATGAAGTTGCTGATCTTTTAGAAAAGAAGTATGAAAAAGAATCAACAGGTTTTGGTGTAGATATTGGTGCTACTTATCATCCTTTTCCGAATAACTATTGGCATCCTGCTATTGGTTTAAGTGTTATGAACTTAGGCTCTATGAGTATGGATGATAATTATGGTCAGCAACCTATGACAGTAAATGTTGGTGTATCTATCTCACCTGAAGTTTCATATATTGACAAGTTTATTTTAGCTATTGATTATGTTGATATTTTTAGTGCTAATGAGGTTCGTTTTTATAATATAGATGAAACTATTTCAGATGTATCTGAATCTGATATGATGAAAAGAATCCGTTTAGGTTTGGGTCTTGGTTTAATTGACACTTCGCTTTTATCTTTAACTACAAATGTTGGTTTGTATCAAAGTGCATATACTGCTGGTGTAGAGCTTGAATTTTTACTATTAAAATTGAGTGTAGCTACTTATGAAGAGGAGATAGGTACTGGTAGTGCTACAAATCCTGATAGAAGATATATGGCTAAAATAGGAATTGGTTGGTAATAATTATTCAAATATTATAGTAAGTTATTTTACTTACTATAATATAATGAAAATTAAATTATAAGTTAAAAGTATAATTTTTCTACTAATTTTTATATAAATGACGAAATAATCAAGAAAACTATTGACTTTAATCGTCACTAATAGTACAATGACGATTAAATTCAAAATCAAGAGAGGTTTATCCGTTATTATGACTATTGCATATATTCGTCCAGATAAATATTTTGATGCTGCTTTTGATCAATTACAACTAATTAATTCTTATGCAGTTTCTAAAAATATTGCTATTGATTATGAATTTGTGGATCAAATTTCTCAAAATAAGCGTCTTACACAGAGAGCTCATGTTACAGAGTATTTTCAAACTAAGCCTAAAAGTACACTTTTAGTTTATGATGTTTGGGTACTTAGTAGTGATATTGAAGATTTAATTCAGATGTTTTCTTGTCTTTTCAAAAATAATTTTAAAATCCATTTTATAAAGCAATCTGTTATAATTTCAGAACAAAGTAATGTTATGCTTGTTCTTGGGCTTATTGACCAGCTTCGTCAAAGATTACAAAATGAATCTAAAAAAGTTATTGGAAGACCAAAAGGAAGTAGATCTAGCTCTAAATTTGATATATATATCAATGATATTATCACTTATATTAAAGAGAAAAAAAGTGTTAGTGAGATGGCACGACTTTTAAATGTAAGTAGAAGCTCATTAAAAGATTATATAGAATCAAGAGAGTTAAAACAAGTCGCACTTGGTTCACTGTTACCACAAGAACCAGAGAATGCAGAGGAACAAGTGATAAATACTATCGTTTGTCCAAATATAGATTAAAAAGGAGTTTTTTTAATGAGTACAGAAAAAAAAGCTATTAAGATACCTACACCGTGGAGAATTAAGAGATATTATGTTTATGCACTTATGACAATGATAGCATTAGTGTTACCTTGGATTACAGTTGATGGAAATCATTTTTTCCTACTTAGTTTTGATAAACTAAAATTACATCTTGCTTTTATTCAGTATGATATGCAAGAGCTTTACTTAATGCCTTTTTTACTAATGCTAATGTTCTTAGGAATCTTTGGTATGACAGTTATGGGTGGTCGTGTGTTTTGTGGATGGGTTTGTCCTCAAACTGTTTTTCGTGTAATTTACCGTGATTTAATCGAAACTAAGCTTCTTGGTCTTCGTGGTAGAATTAAAAACAAACAAAAAGAACCAGATATGTCTAAACCTGAAAATAAGGTGAAGAAAGCTATTGCTATCGCTCTTTGGACTGTTTTAGCTCTTATTGCTGGTGCTGACTTTTTATGGTTCTTTGTTCCACCTGAAGATTTTTTCGTTTATTTATCTGATTTTAATAACCATTGGACACTATTTGGTACTGTTCTTGGAATCGCTGCTTTCTTAATTTATGATATTGTATTTATGAAAGAAAACTTTTGTATCTATGTTTGTCCTTACTCTCGTGTTCAATCTGTTCTTTATGATGATCACACAGTTATGGCACTTTACAATATGCACCGTGGTGGTAATATCTATGATGGTCATGAGAAAAAATTCTCTAAACAAAAAGATATTGTTGCTAATGAACCTCATGCTGAATGTACAGCTTGTGAAGCTTGTGTGACTGTTTGTCCTACACATATTGATATTCGTCAAGGTTTACAGTTAGAGTGTGTTAACTGTTTAGAGTGTGTTGATGCTTGTACAACTGTTATGGGTAAACTTGGTAAAGAATCTTTAGTTACTTGGTCAAGTGATTATGAGATTGTAGATCAAAAAGGTAAAACTAAATATTTCCGTGGAAAAGTTTTAGCTTATATGGGTCTTTTAGTTGGTCTTATGTTTGCATTAGGTTATATGGGTAGTACTAAAGAGCATATGCTTTTAAATATTAATAAAGAAAATAGACTTTATTCTACTAAACTTCTTTCAGATGGTAAAGTAAGAGTAGATAATGCTTATAAATTTTTATTGCAAAATACTGAAAATGAAAAAATGAAGTTTTATTTTGAAGTTATCCCTCCAAAAGGTATGGAAGGTAAAATAACTATTGCGAAACCAACAAAACAGTTTACAGTAGTTCCTGGAATTAAAAAGAAAAAAATTGTTGTTCTTAGAACTACAGAGGTTTTAGTTGATGATAATAGAAAAGATACTATTATTCCTATTAAAATTAGAGCTTATGCTATTGGTCATGAAGATAAAATTGTAGTATTTAGAGATTCTACATTTATTTTCCCAAAAGCAGATATTTTAAAAGCTGCAAAATAAAAAAAGTCTAGTATTTATTAGACTTTTTAATACTCAATAAGATAAACTCCATTTAAATTTTATTTGGAGTTTATCTTGTTTAAAAAAGTCATTTTTTCTACTATTATTTTATATGCCATCTTTGGCTTCTTCCTTTTACCTTATATTTTAAAATCACAAATTGTAAAAAATATTCCAAAGCAATTAAATGCTAAATTGAGCATAGAAGATATATACTTTAATCCATTTGTTTTTAATTTAGATATATCTGGAGTTAAATTAGAATCATTGGAAAATAAAGAGCTTATCTCTTTAAAATCTATAAAGTTTGATTTAGAGTTATACTCACTTTTAACGGGTAGTTTACATATAAAAGAGTTTATTTTAGATGAGTTAAAAATATCAGCTGTATATGAAAAAGATAAAACTATAAATCTTTTAAAGATTCTAAAACAAACTAAAAATGAGAAAAAAGTTGAATCAAAAGATGAGTTGGAGTTACCTAGAATCTTAATTGATAGAGTGGCTATAGTTAATGGTAAGGTTGATTATGTTGATTTTACACATAAAACAGAGTTTGATTTTTCATTAAATAATATTGGTTTTGAACTTCGAGATATAGATACAGATAATTTTGATACAAATTCAGCTTCTATGAGATTCTATACAACACTTGGTGATGGTGGTTTCTTAGACTTTAAAAGTGAAATTATAGATATAAAACCTTTAAAACTAAAAGGTAGTGTAAACTTTGAGGCTAGTAAACTATATACTCAATGGCGATATTTGCAAGATAGTTTTAAAGTTGAGGTAGCAGATGGTAAATTAGCTTTTTATGCTGATTATAGTTTTAATCTTGATAAGCTAGATGATATGTTGATAGAAAATATAAAAGTTTCACTAGATAGACTTAGAATTAAACCAAAAACTAAATACTATGATATTTTTTACTTAAACAATTTTCATCTTGATGATGCTCAAATAAAACCTTTTAAAAAATATGCTCATATCTCAAATATAGCTTTTGATTCTATAAATCTTAAAGTGAAAAAAGATGAAAATGGTAAAATTGATTGGTTAAATTATCTAAATCAAGATACTAAAAAGATAGATAAAAATGAATCTATAGATTCTAACTCAACTTCATGGGATGTAAGGGTTGATAATTTCAGATTAAAAAAACTTAAACTAAATTTTGAAGATAGTTCAGTAGTTCCAAATGTAACTACAAATCTAAATGAATTAAATTTATATCTAAACAATATAACTTTAGCAGGGGTTGAGCCAACTACTTATAAGATAGATCTGTTTGTAAATAAAAATTTTAGATGTGATATAGATGGTGATATAAAATATTCTATTTTAGATTTAAAATCAAATATAAAATGTAGTGGTTTAGATCTTATTGATTATAAATCATATATTGATGATGTAGCTAGAAAATCTTTAAAAAAGTATGATATTAAACTTAAAAATTCAATTATTAGTTTTGATACAAATTTGAGTTTAGAAGAGGTAGATTCTAATATTTTTGTAAAGTTAAAAGATTCAAATTTATATGTAGATAATTTTGCGTTAAACAAAGAATCTACAGATGAGCCTTTAGTAAGGTTTAATAGATTTAGTGTAAATGGTTTTAACCTCGATACTAAAACAAAAAATATAGTTATAGATAAATCTACTCTAAACTTACTAGATATAAAAACAGCAAGAGTTAAAGATGGTAGTTTAAATATATCTGATGTAGTTGTGCCTAAAAAAACAAAGAAAAAAGATTCAACAGCTAATGATGAAAAATATAATCTGTTTCTAAAACATTTTAGTTTGCAATCTGCTAAAGTTAATTTTGATGATAAACTTCTAAAACCAAGTGCAAAAAATAGTTTAAATAATATAAACTTAGATATTTATAACATCGATTCTAAAAAAGATAGTTGGTTAGATTATGATTTAAGAATGAGAGTAAATTCTAAAGGGACTATAAAAACTAAAGGTTCACTAAGACATACTCCACTAAAAAATAGATCAACATTAGAGTTAAGCCAAATATCTCTAATGGAATTAAACCCATATCTTCAACAAAAAGCATTTGTATCTATAGAGGATGGTGCTGTAAATCTAAAAACAGATATAGAGTATTCTAAATCAAGTAAAAAACCTGATTTAGTTATGGATGGCTCTTTTAGTTTAGATAAACTTGTAGTTAATGATTCTAGAGATGATAAAACAATTTTATCTTTTAATCAACTTAACTTAGAATCTTTAAATTTGGAACTATTACCAAATAAACTTTATATAGATGAGTTAGGTATAGATTCTTTTTATGTTGATGCTATCATAGATGAAAATAAAACTATGAATTTTACCACACTTACTAAGAGAGTGATTAAAGAAGATTCTAAAGTACAAGAAAATAACTCTACTACAACATTTCCTATGAAGATAATGAAAACAAATGTAACAAATGGTAATGCTAGGTTTGCTGATTTATCTTTACCTATTAAATTTAGAACTGATATTCATGATTTGAATGGTGTTATTTATATGATATCAAATGATACAGGTGAGATTAGTTATGTTGATATAGTGGGTGAGGTTGATAAATATGGTTCTACCAAACTAAAAGGTAGTATAAGCTCATCAAACCCTAAAATATATACAGATATAGATTTTGATTTTAGAAACTTAGAACTTAGTTCATATAGTGGTTATAGTAGCTCTTTTGCTGGTTATAAAATAGATAGTGGAAAATTGTATTTAGATTTAGGTTATAAAATTTTAGATTCTAAACTACTTAGTACAAATAATATTATGATTAAAAATATAAAACTTGGAGAGGCTATTACAGAAGATACTTTACCTATAGGTTTTGTTATTGCATTATTGGAAGATAGTGATGGGATTATAGATATTGGTATGCCTATAGAGGGTGATTTAGATGAGCCTGATTTTAAGTATGGAAAATTGCTTGTTAAAACATTAGGTAATTTAGTAGTTAAAGCAGTTACTTCACCATTTAGATTCTTAGGTTCTATGATGGGGATAGATGGTGAATCTTTAGAATCATTGGATTTTGAATCTGGGAAAGTTATGATCTTACCACCAGAAAAAGAGAAACTAGATACTTTATCAAAAATGATGATAAAAAGACCAAAAATATCACTTTTTATATATCCTAGTTACGATAAAAATAGAGATAAGTTAGCTTTACAAAAACAAAAATTAGTTAAATTAGTAATCTCAAAAAGTGGTGATAGTGATACTAATCAGCTTGAAAATATTAAGAGTATAGATATACTTGAAGATATTTATGAAGAGTTTAAAGATGATGATAAATTAGATTCTATAAAAGAATCATTAGAAGAAGAGTATAAAGATGAGGAGTTAGATAGAAATTACTTGATGGCAGTTATAAATGAGTGTATAAATATTCAAGTGGTAGATATAAAAGAGCTTGAGAGATTAGCTAAAAAAAGAGCTGAGGTTTTAAAAAGCTATTTGATTGATGAGAAAATGATACCTACATCAAGTGTTATTATAGGAGAGTCAGAAACGATAGATGATGATGGTAAGTGGATAAAAACAAAATTAGAGATAAAAGTTAAATAAGTTTTTGCTATAATTCAATCCAATTTATTATTAAGGATTTGAATGCCATTTTCACCATCAAAACGAAAAGGTACTATCAACGGTATCTTATTTGTAGCTATCTTCGCATCGGCAGCAACAATGATTTCAGGTATAGATACAGTTAAAGTTTTAGGAATCTCTCCTCTAGTTATTGGTATTGTTATGGGGATTTTTTATGCAAATACTCTCCATAACCATATCCCTAGTGAGTGGGGTACAGGTATCACATTTTCAGCTAAAAAGATACTTAGATTTGCCATAGTATTTTATGGTTTTAGAATCACTTTTCAGCAAATAGCTGAGGTGGGTATGAGTGGATTTATGGTTTCACTTATCATGTTAAGTACAACATTTTTACTTGGTACATATTTAGGTATTAAGATATTTAAGATGGATAGAGATACATCTATGCTTACAGCAGCAGGAGCGTCAGTATGTGGAGCAGCAGCTGTTTTAGCTACTGAACCAGTTTTAAAAGCTGAAGAACATAAAACTGCTGTTGCTGTTTCAATGGTTGTACTTTTTGGAACTATATCAATGTTCTTATATCCTGTTTTATATGCAACTATCATAGAGCCGGCTACTGGTTTTTTACATATGACTACTCAAGAGTTTGGGATTTATGTTGGTGGAACTATCCATGAAGTAGCACAAGTTGTTGCTGTTCCTGCATCTATAGCTGGAGCTCCTACTGATATGGCTAATTCGGCTGTTATTGTAAAAATGACTAGAGTTATTATGATAGCACCATTACTTATTTTACTAGGTTTATACCTTTCATTTGAAGCTAAAAAATCTGGTGGTGAGTCTGATGGTATTAAACTTGTTATACCTTGGTTTGCTGTTTATTTTATAGGTATGGCAGGATTTAACTCTTTAGGAATTGTTCCTCAAAATATAGTAAATGTTATAAATGAGATAGATACATTTTTACTAACTATGGCTATGACAGCTTTAGGTATGGGTACAATCTTTTCCAAATTTAAAGGTTTAGGTTTAGCACCTATCTATACTGCATTATCTATGTTTATTTGGTTAGTAGTGGGTGGATTTATTGTTACAAAAACAGTTGTATCAATATTTTAAACTAACTCTTTAAGAAAAGATTATATAATCTAAAAACTTATATAAAGAGGCTTTTAAAGTATGTCACATTTACCAAATACATTAAACTCTTTTTGGCTTTGGAGAGAGGTCTCTTCAAAGCTGGGTGTATCTAACCCTTTATACAAATATTGGAAAGATACTCCAAATCTGAAATTAAATAACAAATATATTTTTGTCCAAAAAAATAAACTTCCCCCTAAATATGAATATATAGAGCCTATATTAACTGATTTATCAGGCTATTTACCTATAAAGTTTGCCTCAGATAGATTACATGTAAATGAACATATTTTTTCTTACGATAAGATGAGATTAAATAAAGAGTTTGAGTATAAATTTGTTGAAGATATAAAGTTTGTAAATATCAAAAAATTTTTTAGAGAAAATGGAATCAAGGTTACAAAAGATTCTTTAGTTCAACTTGGTAAAATTAAAGACTTAGAGATAACATCAAATTCTACTTTTTACAATCTTAAAAATGATTATGGAATCATAGTTTATGAGTAGTAAATGAATCTTTTTTTTATAGAATTTCGTGATCCACTTTTTGGATTAATTGTTTTTTTCGCTTTAATTTTTGTTATCACATTTTTATCTTACTGGTGGGGTAAATATAAAAATGAATCAGATTCTAAGGATTTAGCAAAGTTCTTAAAACAGTTTCAATCACCACCTTCACATGATGAACTACAAGTTTTGATTAGTAAAAATGAGGTTTCTGAAAAACCTTGGCTACTTTTGGCAGATGCTTATGCTACAAATGGGAATTATGAAAAAAGTATAGAGATATATAATGAGATACTTAAATTTTGTAAGTTAGAGAATTATAGAGATACTATGTTTTTATTAGGGCAAACATATTTTAAAGCTGGTTTTTTAGAGAGAGCTAAACAGATATTTTTAGAGATTCTAAAACATAATCCAAGAACACCGCAAGTTTTAAATGCTTTACTTTTAGTTTATGAATATATGAGAGATTACGATTCTGCTTTAGAAGTACTAGAGCCATTAGAGGAATTAGATAAAAATATTACCCTTGATAGTATCTACTTAAAAGTATTATATATTTTAAGTGAAACTAAGTTTGATGAAAATCTGAAGATAGAAAAACTATTAGATATTTATAAAATAAACCATCAACTTACACACATGATATTTGAATATATTTTTCGTATAAATCCAAAATTAGCATGGCAGAATTTTGATAAATCTAAGTGTGATACTCTTGTTGATATTTTATGGTTAGTAGATAAAAAAAATTTAGATTTAGATATAATTACACAAACTAGCTACTTAAGAGAACTTTATACTGCTCGTGGTGATATAAAGTTGGCAAATAGTAGTGATATATTTGACTTTAATGTTTTAATAAATTTAAAAGATAATGTAGATGTAACTCTAAGTTTTGAGTATATGTGCAGTAATTGTAAACAAACACATCCATTTGTTTTTACAAGGTGTAGTAATTGCAATGCTATAGATTCATTTAGAATTGAACTTAGTTTAACCAAAAATTATGCAAGAGATTTTAGTCAATTAAACAACTCTTTTCAATAAAGAAAATTTTAATACGGGATAAAAAATGGGCAAAAATATAGAAAAACTAGAAGAGAAATTGGATTATAAATTTAAAGATAAAAAGCTCATTATCGAAGC
>Ga0256827_10002545_pt1 | contig 11693 bp, 13 predicted proteins | sample CV84metaG_FD_185977 | JGI IMG/M metagenome (GOLD analysis project Ga0256827, IMG submission 185977) | Hydrothermal vent microbial communities from East Pacific Rise, Pacific Ocean - CV84 | ecosystem: Environmental > Aquatic > Marine > Hydrothermal vents | place: Pacific Ocean: East Pacific Rise... | reverse complement strand
CTTGGCTGTTTACAAAACTATAGTGAGGCTGCATTTTGGTATGAAGAGGCTGCAAAACGCGGACATATTGAAAGTTTTAACAATCTTGGTGTTTTATATAAAGATGGACATGGAGTTGTTCAAGATAGAGATAGATGTTTTTTATGTTTTTCTCGTGCAGCAGATGGTGGTTTAGCTGAAGGGCTTTACAATCTTGGTCAACTATACGATCAAGGTTATGGATGCGAGCAAGATCATGACAAAGCACTTGATTTATGTAGGAAAGCTGCTTATAAGGGTCATGCTAAAGCTAAAGAGATTATTAAAAAAATGCAAGAAGATGGGCAGATAGTTTTTTAAATGAGATTCCGTGTCAAGCACGGAATGACAAGGTGTGTCAAGCAGGAAATGACAGAGTGTGTCATTCTGAACTTGATTCAGAATCTCACTGAAACACAATTCGTCATTCCGAACTTGATTCAGAATCTCACTGAAACACAATTCGTCATTCTGAACTTGATTCAGAATCTAACTGAAGCACAATTCGTCATTCTGAACTTGATTCAGAATCTAAACTCGTTCCCATCGTCCCCGATGGGAACGCATACAACACAACAAAAGGAACACATTTGTTTACAGGTCTAATAAGAGAAATCGCAACTGTTAAAAACTTTACTGGAAGCCAGCTTTGCATAAAATCTTCACATAAAGCAAGCCTTGGAGATTCTATTGCCATAAATGGTGCATGTCTTAGTGTTACAAAACTTTTAAACGATGGTTTTTGTGTTGAGTTGTCACCTGAGAGTCAAAAAGTTCTAGCAATACAGAACTATAAAAATGAAGTTCATGTTGAACCAGCTATGAAAATGGGTGATAGATTTGAAGGGCATATAGTCCAAGGTCATGTTGATTGTGTTGGTGAGATTACAAACATCAAAAATCTTGGTAACTCTTATGATGTATTTGTAAAAGTAGACAAAAAATATATTGCATATATTGTACCAAAAGGTTCTATAACTATTGATGGGGTAAGTTTAACTGTAAATGATGTAAATAATGATAGTTTTCGCCTTACAATCATACCAATAACTATGAAAGAAACACTTTTTAAAAACTATAAAAAAGGCTCAAAAGTTAATGTTGAGACCGATATGTTTGCTAGATATGTAGCACATATTATCTCACATCAGAGTAAAAATACTTCATCACTATCTTGGGGTGAAGTTGATGCAATAAGCTCTAGTTACTAATCTCTTAGAGGTTTTGTATCTGGGTTACATGAGATTTTATGTTTCATGTTTACGAGTTCAAAATTATCTAGCTTTGCTAGAGAAGCTACGGTTGCATTTCTAAAATTCTCACCACTGTTTATATATAAATTATAATCATTTTCATAAAGTGCTAACCTAGTTGGAAGTGAAGTTGAGTAAGTTGTTATTACAGCATTATCTTTACACGCTTTTTTAATATCTAAAAAATACTCCTTAGTCCAAAGAATTGGGTTAGTAGATGGAGAAAATGCATCTTGATAAACTACATCAAAAAAATTATTAAATTTTTTTATATACTCCCGTGCATCACCTAAAAATAGCTCTACATGTAGAGAGTCATCGCTGTAAACACCATTATCTACAAGTCTAAATATAATATGTTTAAACTCTTCAAATTCATCTGGAAAAGTAAAATCTTTAAGTGAATTAATTAGATTTTCATCTAATTCTGGAGAATAAATTTGCACTCTACATGTAGAGCCAATTTGTTTTAAATGATAAATAGTTGCTAAAGTATTAAAACCTAAACCAAAACAAATATCTAAAATCTTTAACTCTTTAGCATCTTTTTTCACTTTAAAAGCTGGATACACATGTTTGTAAAGTGATTCATTTAATGCACCATCTCTTGTAGAATGGTAATGTTCATCATACTCTTTTGAGTAGGCTGTGTAAGTTCCATCTTGGCTTAGAACCTCTACATGTAGAGTATTGTCAAAACTCACAACCCTGCACCACACACTAAAGGCTGATTAAATTTTAGATTTAGCATAATTTTAATATGCTAAATCGTGGAGTTCTTTAAAAAGATAAGCTTCAACAATCTCATCTATACTTTTTTGAGTATGCGCAACTAATACCATCATTGATTTTTCCATGAATGGCCATACATATTCATTGTCATTTATAACAATAACTGCTTCTGAAAAATTCTCAAATGCATCTTGGTCAGTATTGTGATTTACTTCAACAAGTTTGCCCTCTTGTATGAGAAGTTGAGTCCATACTTTTACATCTTCAAGTTTAGTAATACTAGCATCATCAAGTATTTCAGAATCCATTGGAACTAAAAGATACATTTGTTACTGACCTAATTTCTTTAAGTCTAGTTTTAGTGCATCATTACTCATAATTCCAACACCTTTTTTAAGTACTGCTTTTGCAATAGCTTTTGCATCTTTAAGTGAGTGCATTTTATATGTTCCACATTGATAAACATTTAACTCTGGAATATCTTTTTTACGCTTAACTTTAAGTACATCTTCCATAGCTAGTAACCATGCTGCTGCAACTTTAGCTTCTTTTGGTTTTCCAAGAACTGACATATAAAAACCAGTACGACAACCCATTGGTGAAAGGTCAATAATCTCTGTTTTTTTAGAGTTTAAATGATCGCGCATAAAACCAGCGAATAGGTGTTCTAGGGTATGGATACCTTCAGAAGATAAAATCCCCTTATTTGGTTTTACGAATCTTAAGTCGTAAACTGTAATATCGTCACCTGATGGTGTTTTCATCCCTTTAGCTTTACGAACTGCTGGAGCTGGCATGATTGTGTGATCTACTGTAAATGAGTCTAGTAATGGCATGATTATAATTCCTTGATTTTATTATTTTAATTGTTAGTATTTTAGCTAAATAGTTTGATTTTTTGTTGAAGTTGTGAGATTAGATTCTGAATCGAGTTCAGAATGACGGGATGGTTAGTTCAGGATTACGATGTTGAAGTTGTGGGATTAGATTCTGAATCGAGTTCAGAATGACGGGATGGTTGGTTGTGAATGACGGGATGGTTAGTTGAGAATGACTGGATAATTCGTCATTCCGTGCTTGACACGGAATCTAGTTTATTTGGTTTAGATTCTGAATCAAGTTCAGAATGACTGGATTGTTAGTTCAAATGACGGGATGGTTAGTTCAGAATGACGGGATTAAAAGTTCAGAATAACGGGATTAAAAGTTCAAAATGACAATTACTCTTTAAAACAAGAGCAAGTTTTTAGATTTGGTATAGATTGTGCAAAACATCCAACTAAGGCTAGGCTTAAAGCCTGCCGTGTTGGATTTTTGTGCAAGATGTGCCGAAGCTAGAAGCTGACTAAACGCGAGCTTCTTCGCGGCGTTGTAAGTATGCCCAGTTTTCATCTACTCTTTCTTGCCACTCTTTAATTAGGTATTTGTACTCATCTTTAAATAGATGTTTAAAACGCCCTTGTGCAGCTAAATATTCTTCAACTGGAACAACATTTTTAGGTCTGTAAGTAATATTATACTCTCTACCATCAATTATTTCATATAATGGAAAAACTAAAGTATCAGTAGCTAAATCAGCAATATGCATAGTATCTTTAGGGTCAAATTTCCACTCAGTAGTACAAGGAGATACTGCATTAATAAATACTGCACCCTCAGTTGCAAAACCTTTTTGGATTTTTTTAACCATATCTTTCCATTTATTTGGAGCTACTTGTGCAGCATAAGGGATATGATGCGCAGCCATAATACCAAGCATATCTTTTTTGTTTATCTTTTCTCCATAAGAGATTGAACCTGCTGGTGTAGTTGTAGCAGATGAACCAATTGGAGTCGAGCTTGAACGCTGACCACCAGTATTTGCATATACTTCATTATCTAAAACTACATACATCATGTCATGATTTCTTTCCATACAACCAGAAATCCATTGGAATCCAATATCGTAAGATGCACCATCACCACCAAAAGCTACAAACTTAGGGTTACGATCTGGTTGCTTTAGACGACCTTTTGTTTTAAGTGCTTTGTACATTGCTTCAGCACCTGCAACAGCAGTTGAACCATTTTCAAAACCAATATGAATCCAAGAAGCATCCCAAGATGTATATGGATAAACAGCAGTACAAACTTCTAAACAACCAGTTGAAGCAGCAAGAACTAAATCATCATTAGTTGCATTTAAAACTTCACGAACAATAATTGAATGCGCACAACCAGGACAAAGAAGGTTTGCACCTTCAAAACGATCAGCCGATGTTGAAAACTCTTTTAAGTTTTTTATTTTTTTCATTTCACTCATAAAAATTTCCTATAAATAAGCTAGTTCCGGTCCACGAACACCGATAAACTGTTGTAATTGAGTAGTAACTTTACCAGCTTTAACATTTGCGTCAAGCTCATTGTAAAGTCCTACTAAGTGAGATTTAGTTAAATCACGACCACCAAGACCATAAATATAACCACTCATTAGAGGTCTATTATCTGCTGCATACATTGCTGTACAAACTTCATTAAATATTGCACCAGCAGCACCATTTGGAGATGATCTGTCTAAACTAGCTACTGCTTTAACATTTTTCAATGCTTCACGAACTTCCATAAATGGGAATGGGCGAAGAACACGAAGTCCAACAACACCAGCTTTAATACCTTTTTCTCTCATCTCTGAAGCCACTTCACGAGCAGTTTCAACTGATGTACCCATACATAAAACTGCAACTTCTGCATCTTCCATGTCATAAGATTCTACTTGATTATATTTACGACCTGTAATTTTTGCGAAAGCTTCAAAAGTTTCATCTATCTTAGGTCCTACTTTAGTCATTAAATCATTATGTTGACGAGCTTTATGTTCAAAATGCCAATCTTCTTCAGTTTGAACACCATGAGTTACTGGATTTTCAAAATCTAGCATATCATTCATAGGCTTGTATGTACCAACAAAATTAAATGCAGTATCATCATCCATTGTATGAACACCTTGAGCAGTATGAGAAGTCATAAACCCATCTTGGTTAACAATAGCTGGAAGTCTAATATCATGATCTTCACTTACTTTAAAAGCAATGAAATTTAAATCATAAGCTTCTTGTGGAGAAAATGCGTCGAATTGAATCCAGCCAGAATCTCTAACCATATACATATCTGAGTGATCACCATTTACATTTAGTGGTGCAGCTAAGGCACGATTAACTAAATTTAAAACAATTGGAAGTCTCATTCCAGATGCTTGGTAAAGTGTTTCTGACATTAGTGCAAGACCTTGAGATGATGTTGCAGTTGCAACACGACCACCAGCCGCAGCAGCACCAATACATCCACTCATTGCAGCATGTTCTGACTCAACCATTACAAATTCACCCTCAATATAGTTGTCAGATTTGAATTTTGCGTAACCTTCAACAATTGGAGTTGATGGAGTAATAGGGTAAGCTGAAACAACATCAACTTGACACTGTCTTAAAGCTTGAGCAGCAGCAAAGTTACCATCCCATACTTCGATATCTCTTAATTCCATTTTATCAAATGCCATTATGCTTCTCCCTCATCTTTTTTAGGCCAGTTAGCTATAACTGACTCTTCGTCTTCTTGTTCAGAATACATAAGAAGTGATTTAGGGTTAGTAGGACAAACCTCTACACAAATACCACAACCTTTACAGTGATCCATATCTACACCAACAAGTTTTTTATCTCTTGAGATTATAGAAACATCTGGACAATAAATCCAACAAAATTGACAATCAATACAGTAGTCTTTATTGAAAACTGGTTTAATAAGTCTCCAGTCTGCTACAGATGCAGTATATGAAGAGTTTTCAGTATACTTACGATCTTCTTGTCTTGTTCCTGCAATATTATCTATGCTACCATCAAAAGTACGAAGCATAGCTCCGATTTCAAATTCATCCCATCCTTTATTTGCCATAAGACGCTCCTATTTCACTTCATCATATGCGCGTTGAATAGCTATCATATTCGCATCGATAATTTTTTGTGGTAATTTACCAAGAATTCTTTTCATAGAATCTTTAAAAAAGTCCATTTCATACATTCCAGATATTTTCATAAATGCACCTAACATTGGTGTATTTGGAATTGCACGACCAATAGTATCTAAAGCGATTTGGATACAATCTACTGTATAAACCTCTTTACCCTCTAGTTTTGGCTGTGCCTTAATTAATTCTTCTTTATTCAAGTGTGAAGTAATTATATATTTCGTAGTATCTTTACCATTAATTGTAACATCAGATGTGTAAACTAAAGCTGGATCAATTACAAAAACATAATCTGGTTCCATATATTTTTCATGATTCATAATAACAGAATCATCAACACGATTATAAGCTGTCATTGCAGCTCCACGCTTTGCAGACCCGTAAAAAGCGAATGCTTGTACATGCTTTCCAGTTGTAGATATAACATCTGCTAAACCTTTAGCACCTGTAACAGCACCTTGGCCCGCACGACTATGCCATCTAATTTCTAGCATAAATTCTCCTTCGATATTTTAAAGAGTATCTCTCATAATTATAAATAATGCCTTATTCTAGACTACTTGCTCTTAAAAATAGCTTGAAGCTCTATACTTTGTAATTAAGTCGTCAAAATGTGTTATTTTTTCCTATTTTCTAAATAATTTATGGCTTTTAATGTGTCAGGCAGTATTACATTAGTAAATTCTTTAAGAGTTTCTTTATCACCATAACCACACAATACAGCTATAGAATTTACATTTGCATTATTTGCACAAATCAAATCTAACTTCGTATCGCCAATCATCCAAATCTCTTTATCTTTTGTATCAAAACTCTCTAGTGCTTTTAGTATTGGCTGGGCATCTGGTTTTGGTTTTGTAACATCTTCATAACCTACCAATACTTTAAAGTATTGCATTAGATTAAAATGCTCCATTAGTACTTTTGAATATTTTCCTGTTTTAGTTGTAACAATTCCAAGTTCTGCAAACTCTGATGCTTTTTTTATTGCCTGCACAGCATTTGGGAGAAGCTTAGTTTTTATTGTAGAGATCTTTCTATACTCCTCTTTATAAGCATCAACATAATCCCAAACTTTATCTTTATCTACTCCTAATTGAGTGTACATAATATCTAACGGATAACCTATTAAAGCTTCAATATCTTCATCTTTAACCTCTATACCCGAGGGGCACACTGCATGTAGAGAACCAAGCACTTTAAAGGTGTGGTGAAAAGTTGAGACTATTGCATCGGTTGAATCTATAAGTGTGCCATCTAAATCAAAAAGTATTATCATTTATTTTTCCCATTTTATGTAATCGTGCCATATTCCACTAGGGCTATTGTTTACATTTTTAATATTTTTATTTATTGTAGTTATTGAGTTTGGAATATATAAGAACAGATAAGGATTATCATCAGTTATAATTTTGAACATTTTTTGCCAAATAACTCCGAGTTTATCTCTATCTATTATCTCTTGAGATTCTTCTATCATCTTATCTAGCTTTTTATTTTTATATCCTACAAAATTAAAACCACCTTTTTTGTCATTATCACTATGCCAAATTGAGTAAGGATCAGGAGTAATTGATAGCCCCCAACCAAGCACGAGCGCATCAAACTTATGTGGAAAAACTACCATATTTAAAAAAGCTTGCCACTCCATAACTCTTAGGGTAACTTTTACTCCAGCTTTTTTTAACTGATATTGTAAAATCTCTGTAACATAAGGTCTTATTGCCGAAGAGTTTGAAGTAACTATCTCAAATTTTAGTGGATTGTTTTCATCGTATCCAGCCTCTTTTAAAAGTTGTTTTGCTTTTTTTATATTTGGAGTTGGAGCTTTTACATCTTTGTTAAATGCTTTAGTTCCTGGTAAAAATGGACCAGTACAAACTTGTGCATGAGATAAAAAGAGTATTTTTGTTATCTCTTCTCTGTCAATTGCTAAAGACAATGCCTTTCTGACTCTTGGATCTTGAAACTTTTTAAGCCGTAAATTAAAACCTAAATAAGTGTATGATTGCGAGATTTTTTCATAAATATCAAATTTTTTAAAAAATTCAGGATTTAGTTGTTTTTCATACTCCATTGGCTCAACACTTCCAACATCAAGTGCTGATGATTTTAGCATTAAAAATCTTGTCATTGGGTCCGCTATTACATGAAAACTTATCTCATCTATTTTAGGTTTACCTTCAAAATATTTATTGTTAGCTTTTAAAATAATATTTTTTGAATGTTCCAACAAAAAAAGCTTGTATGGACCTGTGCCTATTGGGTTTGTATTAAACTTTGAACTCATTAGATTTTTTTCATTTTCTAGTAGATGCTTTGGTAAAATACCCATTGACCAAGTTTCTAGCGCTTTAAAATATGGCTGTTTATATGTAACTTTTATGGTGTATTTATCTAAAGCTTTTACACTTTTTACAAAACGAAACGAGGCAGAATATGGTGTTGATATTTTTGGAGATATAATTGTTTTATATGTAAATACTACATCATCAGCTGTAAATTTTTCACCATCATGCCAGTAAACATTCTTACGAAGTTTAAAAATAACTGTAGTTTCATTTTCAAAATAAAAAGACTCAGCTAAATCTCCAATAATCTCAACATTATTTTTATCGTACTTTACAAGCCCATTAAAAATGTATCCTGCAATCTCTGATGATGCAGAATCTGTAGCTAAAATGGGATTTAAACGAGATGGATTTGTTGAAGTTGCTAGATGCAAAGTAGATGCAAATAAATTTAGAGCAAATACCAATACAAAAGCAAAGACAAAACGCATTTTATTTAATTACTTTACCATTTACCATTAGTTTTGAATCTTTAAATTTTACATCAAAAACATAATCACTTTTAACTTCTTTAGCAAAGCCACCTGCTAACATAGATACTGGAATCTCTTTATTCATCATTTTAAAGAAATTTTTTGAAATCTTCATTAGTGCATCAAGATTTGTATTTTTTGCTATTTGTGCTGGTGAGATTTTTGTTTTGTTTATTGATTTTTCATTTTCTTTTATGTTTAAGAGTGCTTTTAAAGAGAATGCATCTACTGGTTTTTTAGAATCCATTGAAATTTTATCTAAACTTATATCTTTTAAATCTAAGACAAAACCTTTTGCAATAATATTAAGCATCAAATCTGAAGCTTTTTCTTGAAGCTCTTTTGATGAGTTATTTTGCAATTTAGGTAAAAGCGCGCTCAACTCTTCAAAACTTTTCTTATCTAAATCTTTTAAATCTACTACATAATTAAAACCATATAATGCAATATCTGATGTATGAGTATCAAAAATTAACTCTTTAAATGAAGATTTTGAACCAAAATTAGCCTTATCTGTTTGAGTATCTGATGATAATGCTAAATTCAACTCTTTTAAATGTACCTCAGCTTCTTGTGTCGTTTTAGTTTTTAAATCTAATTTAGCTACACTTGCCTTAGTAAAATATGTTGTTTTTGTTTTAAAAATTGAACTTGATTTTACATTTTTTACTGCTAAGTCTAATGTTGATTTAGCATCTTTTGAATTTATAATAATCTCTTCAAGTGTAGTATCCATCTCATTTGGATGAAAAAGTGGACCGCTACCATTAAAAAGCATATTGTTCATAACAACTTTAACATGAGTCGTATCTTTAAAAGTATGTTCCTCATCTATATCTTTAATATATCCACTAAAATTTTCTGATGAAACATCATAATCTATGTGATATAGTAGACCTTTTAACTTTAAAAAGTTGCTAAGATATTCATAAAATTCTTTATCTTCTTTTTGTAGTTTTGTTGCTGTTTTGTTCGATAAAGTAAGTGGATAAATATCTATATCTACAGAGTCATTAAACAAAATATTGCTATATTCTAAATCTAAACCAACATGCATCCCCTCTATCATCATATTTACATAAGCTGGTATTTGCTTATCTGCATACTGATTCATGTAAGTTATGTATTTCTTAGAATCTTTAACAATAAATTCATAATGCATACTTGTTGTAAAATAACCAGAATTTAGAGTTGTTTCTTGAACTTCAACTCCATTTGAAGATAATAATTTTATCTTTTCATCTAGGGTACTTTGGATTAGCTTATTTCCAATCAGTGGTAAAATTGCAGCAATTAGTACTACAAATAGAAGTATTTTTTTCATTTTATGCCTTATAAAAAATTTAGTGGCATTATATATTATTTTTGATTATTTTTTAAAGAAGAGGAGTTTTACCAATGCAAAAGCATTGATAAAAAGTTTAGAGAAACGATTAACGCTTAGAGAATTGACGAGAACGACGAGCTTTACGCTTACCTGGTTTCTTACGCTCAACAACACGAGCATCACGAGTCATCATGCCTTCAGGTTTAAGAATAGCTTTAATAGCTGGATCAAATTCTACAAGTGCACGAGAAATACCGTGACGAAGTGCATCAGCTTGACCACCAAAACCACCACCAAGAGTAGTAGCTACGATATCAACTGAAGTATCTTGTTTAGAAAGAACTAATGGTTGTTTAACACGAAGTTTTTTCGCTTCTAGTCCACCTAACCATGCGTCTAAAGAAAGACCATTGATTGTAATGTTACCAGTTCCTGGAGTTAACCATACTTTTGCGATTGACGCTTTACGGCGTCCTGTTGCATATATTTTAGTTGCTGCCATGTGTCAGTCCTTACTTAGCTAATTGTGCAGTGTGAGGATGTTCAGCACCTGCATAAATTTTTAATTTTTTAATCATTTTAACACCAAGCTTAGTTTTTGGAAGCATACCACGAGTAGCTAATTTATATAGTTTCTCAGGATTTTTTTCTAAAAGCTCAGTCATTTTAACACTCTTAGTTGAACCGAAGTAACCTGAATGAGAAAAATACTCTTTGTTTGCTATTTTACCAAGTCCGTTGAACTTAGCTTTAGAAGCGTTGATGATAACTACATAGTCACCACAATCGATATTTGGAGTCCAGCAAACTTTGTTCTTACCACGAAGTATAGTAGCTACTTCAGTGATCATACGACCAAATGTTTTACCTTCAGCATCAATCAAAATCCATTTTTGATCAATTTGTTCTGCAGTTGCAATTTTAGTAAATTTCATTGAGAACCTTTCTTTAGTAATTTGTTAGGCGAAGTATAGCTTCATAAACTTATAACTTACTTAAATTTAGGTTCTTTTAAGATTTAAACTTTGACAAATTTAACTTCATCTTTTAGCAAATAGCATATATATCCATCTACTTCCTCACCAGTTATCTCTTTTATAGCTTTTACATAATATTGAACTTGTTTTAGATGATGTTGAGCGTATGCAAAAGAACTTTTATAGTCAATTACATTCCATGATGAAAATAGACCTTCATTTTTTTGAACTAGCAAATCAACATAGCGAAGATTATTTTTATATCTAAGTGCTTTTTCTTTGTGGCATTCTCCATCACTTAGAGTTTTAAACTCTTTATTTTGAAGTAACATTTTGACTCTATTTTCTATATTGTCTATCTCTATTTGTTCTAAGGTATGTCCGTATTTATTAATCATCATATTTTTAGCATTCTCTACATGTAGAGCGTCAAACTCACCCATCATCTCAAGCATATAGTGAAGAGCTAGACCAAAGTTTATGGATTTTAAATCTTCATCACTCTCTGTTTCTAGTTTTAGTATGTCGCTTTGAGTTCCGTAGTACATATTTTGGAATT
>Ga0256827_10002544_pt1 | contig 11695 bp, 10 predicted proteins | sample CV84metaG_FD_185977 | JGI IMG/M metagenome (GOLD analysis project Ga0256827, IMG submission 185977) | Hydrothermal vent microbial communities from East Pacific Rise, Pacific Ocean - CV84 | ecosystem: Environmental > Aquatic > Marine > Hydrothermal vents | place: Pacific Ocean: East Pacific Rise... | reverse complement strand
TTTGTTACCATTTTTTGATACTGTAATGCTTCTTGGGATACCTTAAAACTATTTTGATCTTCAAAACTCAAAAAAGGCAATGTAGTCTCTTTGTAGAGATCTAAGACCTGTACCGTATACCCCTGTTTCTCTTTTTCACTTTTATATATCTCTGCCATACCTTGCGTAAGATTCTTTAAACTCGGGTGTGATGTTATCATTAAAATATTACTCATGATTTTTCCTTTATAGTTTGATTTTGTTTATACTCTTTTTTGCTATCCATTACAGAGAGCAATGCCGGTAAATAAAGCAAGTCTACAATAAGTGCTATCAGCAATGCTGCAGCTGTCACTACTCCAAAATTCTGATTTGGAGTAAAGGTACTAAAGACAAACATTGAGAATGATAGACTCAATACTATCGTGGTAAAGAGGATCGCACGTCCTGCGTAGTGTATCACTTCATCAAACGTCTCTGCCATCCCTAATCCACGTTTACGTGCATCAAAGTACTTTACTAAAAAGTGGATCGTATCATCGACTGCTACCCCTATGATGATCGCACCTGCTATGGCAACCCCCATATCAATAGTAAGCCCCAGCCAACCCATAATACCAATAACTAAAATAACCGGTAGCAGATTTGGTAAAAGAAGGATCCAAAGTATCTTCAGTCGCTTAAAGATGAGCAACATCATCAATGAAACGATCAATATTGTCAAGGAGAGTGAATAGATAAGTGTATCTGTAATATCTTTTTGCATATAGGCATACATGGCTGTCTGCCCTGTAAGCGTAAGCTTATATGGTGTCTTTGCCCACCACTCCTTGGCATAATTGATCATTTTCAAATCTTTAGAGGTATCTACAATATTTGTCAATACATTGATACGCAGTTTACGCTGATCAAAATCCATCTGATCGGTGATCTCCATACCCTGTGGCAAGCCCATAGAGTAAAGTAGCAGGTATTGGGCAACAAGGTTTCTCTCTTTTGGTACTTCCTCTTTGTTATTCAATATCTTGTTATAGCGTTTTATGGTATCTAGCAGAGAGAGGATATCTCTGACATCATGAGGGAATACCAAGCGGTAATCATGGTAAAACTGCTCTACGGTTCTTAAAAACTTCGGATCTTTGATACCGTCTGTTTTACCTGAATCCACGATCACTGCATACGACATGGAACCTGTTAGATTATCCATCGTGAACTCTGCAGATTTACGTATCTCTACCTCTTTGTCAAAGTATCTGATCGTATTGGAATCTACTTTGACAAAAGCTAAACCTATCCCCATGAAAGCCACAATAAGTGTACCAAAAATAATAATCTTTTTATCATTACGGACAATATAGTCTCCGTATCCGAATGATCGTATCTTGCTTACTTCTTTACTCTGTACTTTTAGAGGTTTTTTAAGTAAAAGTAATACAGAAGGCATCCAGACTACTGAGATAACAAATGCCAACACTGCACCACTTGCTGTGGCAATCCCCAGTGTTGATACAGGAACCACTTTAGAAATGGCAAGAGTGGCAAACCCTACCGTTGTCGTAAGTGACGTAAGTAAAATAGGTAGAAAGTTCTTCTCAAGGGAAGCCTGTACTGCTTGTTGATTTGGCATTCCTTCTTTTTTACCCATGAGCCAAACAGAGTAAATATGCACTGCATCAGCGATCCCGATAGCCACGATAAACACAGGAATATTGGCTGTAAAGTTATTGAGTTTGTATCCTAAAAGTGTCTGTACTGCAAGGACAGACAAGAAGGTAAACAGTACTACAGCTAGAGGTATCAAGGCTCCACTTACACGTCTAAAAAGCAGAAAAAGCAATATCATGGATGAAAGAAATACCAATGGCGTAAAGGTCATAGCATCACGACCGGCAATATCTATAAAGGCTTGTGTCATAGGCGGACCACCATTAAGCCAATACTTATACCCTGTTTTATTTGTCTCTGCTTCAATGAGTGGTGTCAGGTATCCCATCATCTCTGTTGAGATATCACCATGTTCATTGGCTTCAGCTTCTAAACGTGCAAATATCATGGTAGTCGTACCATCTTTAGAGATGAAGCTGTCTACTATGATGGTATCATGGGTAGCAACCTCTTTACGGTTAGCAAAATAAGCAGCATTTACTTCTGATAGATCTTCGACGATAAAATCATCTACCAATACATCATCAGGTCTATTTTTTTCGGCATGGACATGCTGGTAGTTAGTGATACTATCAACTCTATCTATATGTGGCATCTCCCAGAGTGCTTCTGTAAGACGCTGAATACTCTGTAGTGCTTTTTTATTGAAAATACCATTTTCATCTTTAAAAACGATGGTAATACCATCATCATTAGAGAACTCTTCACGGAACTTATCATATTCGGTAAGGATCTTAGAATCCTCTTCAAACCATATACGGTACGAACCGTCTATCTCTAAATGTTTGAGACTTGAAGCCAAAAATATTACCAGAAGAGGAATCAAAAATACAATCATCCATCTAAATTTATATAAAAAATTAATATATGACTTCATCTAGTTTTCCTCAATGAAAGCTTTAAGTGCTTCAATGTAGGCATTAAAAGCCTTTTTACCAACCTCAGTGATGTGTACCGTTGTTTTAGGACGTTTGCCTTCAAACATTTTTTCTATGACTATATACCCCTCTTTTTCCAGTTTACTCAAATGAGAAGAAAGGTTACCGTCTGTCACCCCTAAAGATTCTTTGAGTGCTTTAAAAGGCAACTCACTATTGCTAATAAGCAGTGATACCAATTTAGACCTTATGGTTTGATGCAAGAGTGGGTCAAACATTCTGTGCTACTTTTCCTCTTTTATCTGTTGCCATGCGATAATTGAAGGCATTATCGTAAGACCGAGCACTAAAAAAAGCTGCACTGATACAAGGTAGATACCTGTTGTACCTTCTACCCTATGACTTATATATCCGATCGCAAGTAAAACAACAGCTGAAAACATATTGAAACTTGACATTTGTAAAAAACGCTTAATATTAAGTACAAAACCTACTGAGAAATACCCTAATGATATCATGAACAGCCAAGTAAGTAACATAGGTGCATACAGTTTATAAGAAGCGAAGATAGCTGAGATAGCTATCAGAAAAAAAGACATCATTACAAAACTCTTCATAATAAACTGCTGTCTAAGCGTACAATCTTCTATATCATAGCTCTCATTGACTTTCTTAGTCATACTACCCTCAATAACAAACCCAATGGTTATCAGTATCAACGATATAACTGAACCCTGTAGTACGCTGATCTCATACATCGGTATGATAAAAAAGGTCATAATTGCAGCGATCACAGCCCATATATATGTTGCATTATAGTTATATGGGAAAAAAGTCTGTTTATCTATTAAATGATGTTTGATCTCAGATATCTGTCGTAATGCTTCTTCTTTTTCTTCTGACATATTTTACCTTTTCAAAGTACTTTGTATTGCAAAGTATATTAAAAAAAAGCTTTTAATTATATAAAATTTACAAAATTTTTACCTAAGTCCTCTTGCTACAGCCTCTTCAAGCTCTCCAAACGCTCTATCCATTGCGTCTACAATACTTGATGCATCATTTTTTGTAGGTACTACAGTAGTAAATAGTCTTGATTTTCGTTGATGGGTACGCATATACTCTACTTCCCAGTTGCCATCAAGATAGATATTATCTCCTTGGGCTATAAAACGTGTAATTTGTACTTTTACCTTAACAGTAGGTTGTCTCTGTACATCCCATGGGTAAGCATAAACATTTGGCTGCTTGAACTTCTTTTGTAAAAATCCTATGAGTCTTTGTGTCAACCCTGCATCTAGATCCTCTGCCCACACAGCACCACTTAAAAAGTTAATATGACTTGCACTTTGGGCAACTGCGATCTCTCGCTTAAAAAGGTATTTTGGAACGATAACTTTCTCCACTCCGATTACCCTGTTTTTACTAGTATAGTATTGGGTTGGGTGAGATGCTGTGGAGAGTACATAGTAGTTGTTAGAAAAACAACCGTTCAAGAATATAAAAAGTGGTAAGAGTAATAATTTTTTTAACATTAATGATCTCCAAAAATAAGTGAGTTAGGTTTACGATTAAGCATTTCTAGGAATTGCTGCATCTCTTTAGATGTCTCTGTAACGATCTTGAGTGTTTGTGAAAGCTGCTTGGTAATAAGCGAATTACTATCATAGCCTTTGACAACTTTTTTTGTTGTCTTAAGTGTTTTTGTAAGCTCTTTGAGCATTTTATTCACCTCATCAGGCATGGCAGCAAATGTCTTTTTATCTGTCATGCTATTAAGGTTTTTTACTGTCTTTTTTAGATCAAGAAGTACATCATTTGCATTGCCGACAGGGGCAGAGACTTCATTGATGACCCTATTGAGAGAGGCTACAAGTTTTTCAAGTGGAAGATTGTTGATCTTATCAAGTATTTTGGTAGCACTTGCCATGAGATCACCTGAGCTATAACTCACAGTTGGTAAAAGTGTATACTCACCCTCTGTTGTGATCATTCTTTCTGTATCGTTATGCTCAAATGTAAGATCTACATAAAGTGAACCCGTAATAGGATCAGTAGGAATGATCTGTGCACGTAAGCCCTCTTTTACTGCTTGATAGAAATTCTCTTCTCCTGTATGTTCAGTATCATTGCTATCTTCAAATACAGATGTATCGATCTTTACAAGTACTTTACCTTTCATTTTATGTGTTGATTTATCGTAAGCCAGAGTGATCTTTTTTACTTTTCCTACTTCAAAACCATCATACCTGACTACAGCATTCTGTTTGAGTTTAGCAATAGTATCTACAGTATGCAACATAAACGTTTTAATATAGTTTCCACCCTCACCGACTTTTTTACGTTTACTGTTATTTTTATTTTTATAAAGTTTAAAAATAAAACTATGAGGTACGGTACTGTTACTTTCTTTCCCTCTCGTTGAAAACTCTATAGCACCTTGTATCAAGTCTGTCACAGGAGCTACCGTTACATCCAGATTACCATTTTGCAATCCTACATCTAAAGTACTTCTCACCCAGAACTTTGAATCTGTATGAATATAAGGCGTATAAAGCTTATCTATAAAGACAATCACATCAACAGAAGCATCATCCAAAGCAAGTACCACATACTCCACTTGTCCCACTTTCACATTTTTCAAATAGATCGGTGTACCTACTTTGACTGAGCTATCCCCTCGTGGTGTATTAAGAACAAAATATTCTCCTCCACCAATATTACGATAGGCATGATCCAACCCGACATACTTCTCTTTAAATACTCCATTTTGTTTGGCATACATATTGATGTAGGTACCGGAGATAAGCGTATCCAATCCACTAACCCCTGAAACACCCACTTCGGGTTTTACGATCCAAAATTTACTATGCTCATTCAAATAAGGTGTAACCGTTTTATCCATTCTGGCGATCACAACAACCCCGTCTCCATCTTCCTGCAACTCTATTTTACTTACGGTACCTACAGGAACATCCCTGTATTTAATATGACTTTGACCTGATTGTAGTCCTTCATTCTTAGGAAAGATAATCTTGATCTCAGGACCTAATTCAGAATAATATTGGTAGGCTAACCACCCAGCAATAAAAAGTGCTACTAACGGGACGATCCAAATAGAAGTAATAAAATTAAATTTAGTGGATTCTTCTATTTCCGGTATGTGTTGAGACATGTTATCTATTTTCCTTAATCAATCGTGTATCAAAGGCATGTGCTGCCAATAGCGTAAAAAAGACAGAGAGTGCAAATGCAGTTGCTGCAGTACCTGCAACGATCTCTACATTGGAAAGATGAATAAGTGCTGCAAGTATAGCAACAACAAATACATCTATCATCGACCATGGACCGATAACCTCTGTCATATAATAAAGTTTATGTTTATTGACTTTTCTATCTTTTCCTAAAGGGTATTTTACACTAATTAACAGATAAAACAAGATAAGGAATTTTAAAACCGGTATGACAATAGAGGCAAAGAAGATGATCAGTGCAATAGGATAGGATCCATGTTCCCATAACATCAGTACACCACCCAGTATAGTACTACCTTCAGTTGCACCAAATTGTTTGGTAATGAGCATAGGGTAAAGGTTGGCAGGGATATACGCGATCACAGCAGTGATCAGGTATGCCCAACTCTTTTCTGTTTGAAAAGTTTGATGTTTATAGATATGCGAGCCACAACGACGACAGATATTTTCTTTACCTCTATCAACATTTACTGCTTCACAAATGGGACAACGTAAAAGTTCATCTTCTTTTACTTCTATCATCTCTCTTCCTTATGTTTTGACAAGTACACTCTTTTTCTTAACATCCATATCTCAGAGATATGGATAGTTCTTGTCACATAGAGATCAAGTAAAACAAATATCATCAGTGCCCAAAAAGCGATCCCTATATGTATCTGTGCATAGCCTATAAGTTTAACCAGTGCCACTAAGATACTGATCAAAAAAATATCACTCATACTCCAGGGGGTAATATGTGAAAGTAGTATCAATAGCTCTTTACTTAAGTTTTCACCGATTTTTAGTTTTAAAAGTAGAAAAAGCAATACATAAATAGAAAATGTCATTAACGGAAAAATAAAGATAAGAAACGCACAGATCAATCCTACAATATAGAAACCGTTATCAAAGAGACTTACAAATGTTTTAGGGATCGTAATAAACTGTTCATTTCCCAGTATCTCAATCTTCACCAAAGGGAAAAAGTTTGCTAAAGTAAAAAAAATAAGTGCAGCGATACTCAATGCCAAACCATGTTCAGCAAGTTTACTGTCAAACCTGTAAAGTACACTCTTACATTCACGACAACACGCCTTTGAACCGTCTTGTATCGTGATCTCTCTATGCAGGGTATGACATTTATGGCAAATAACCAAATTATCTAAAGCATCTTCATTTTCAAGTTTCATGGATATAATTATATCTGAACCATCTGATAACTATAAGGACAACCATGCGTATTCTATCTATTGGAAAAACACTGTATCATGACAAACTGGATATTATTTCCATAGAAGAGTCCATACTTACCAGTCAAACAAACATAGAAGCCTATGATTACATCATCATTAACGGTGGTGACGGTAGCATAAGAAGGATATTGAAGCAACTCTATAAACTTGATACCCTTCCCTTGTTTATACTTAATCCTACAGGCTCTTTTAATGTAATAGCAAAACTACATCAAGTAGAGAACATTGAAAAGATATTGGATCATCTTGCAAAGGGGAAGACTCCCAATACGCAAATACAGCAACTCTACAGACTTAATGATGAAATATTCCTTTTTTCTGCAGGGAATATGGGTGATCTTCAACATATCTTTCTCTCTGAGACATTACGTTTCGGACTTCTAAAAAAAGGAATTACTAAATATATTCTGGCAGTGTTCTTCCTCTTTCCTGTACATCTTTTCATGACTCCTTTTATGCTTATGAGTAAAAGAAGGTTTTTTATCTTTACACCACTTCATTTCATAGAAAAATTCGGTAGTTTTTATGGGAAAGTGAAAGAGATGTCTATCGATCTAGATAACAACTATAACCACATAGAGTTAGATGGAGATATCGTCACTGTTAAGGAAAGTATCTTGCATATCAAACCAATCGGTTCTGTTAGAATCGTATCAAATTTTATTATAAAGTAACACTTAGGTAATATTATGTATGTACTATATCTAAAAATTATCTTAAATGGGGAAATTTTATGAACAGACTACTCCATTATTTCTCATTATGCTTACTTTTTTCAGTACTCTCAATCGCCCAGGATATTACAGAAGAAACAACTGTAAATATGGAATTCCTTGCCTATTCATTGATACTCATCATTTCACTACTCCTCTTTTTAAGTTACCGATATTTTATAAAATACAGAGCTAAATTAGCTTCCTTAAGGATCATAGAAAAACATGCAGCGAACCAGGAATATAACCTGGAAGAAGTAGAAGCAGATGAAAAACTTTTAGATGAAGCAAAAGAGTTAATACACTTTCATAATGATGGGACAACAACGATTCAAAATGAAATATTTCGTCTACAAAATTTATTGAATGAAGTCTATGGTCTTATTGAACCTATTGCTCAAGAAAAACAGAGCACCTTTCTTTATGATATTGATATGAATATGCCTATTGAACTTATCGGGGATTCATTACTTCTTGAACAAATACTTTATAATTTACTTTCACATACACTGCATGCTACTGAAAAGTCCAATATTGTTGTCTCATTTAAAAAAATCTATAAAAAGAGTGAGTATTTTATTATACAGATCATGAATACGCAACACTCTATCACAGACAAAGATATGGAAAAATTCAATACACATTGCAGTGAAAATGAAACAGATGCTATCTCAGCACTCTGTTCTGCTAAAAAGTTGATAGAACAAATGGAGGGTACATTATCTATTACAGATCAAACTAATGGTACATATTATACGATTGAATTGCCGTTCTTACATAATGAATTCTACCAAGAGACACACTATACACTCCCCTCTAGCATAGCAAATGAGAAGATACTTTGGGTCGAAGATAACAACCATGCTGTATCTATCATCGATAAAATGATTCACTATTTAAACTTGGATATCACTATTAAAAACACTCCTGAACTTACTGAATTAAAAGATTTTGAACGTTTTGATATGATCATCATTGATATGAAACATTTGACACCCCTTCTTACACGGGAGTTAGAAGAACTTAAGGCTAAAAAAGAGCTCAAAGTAATATCATTAGAAACATTTTCAGGAACAAAAAGGGCCATACAAAGAAAAAACAAATTTATAGACAAATATCTCTATAAACCTTTTACATTGGGTATGGTTTATGAGCTTCTCTACGATATTTATGTTGTACAAGTAGATGAGACATCCCCGCTAAAAGAAAACAATACTACAGTAAAACGTGGTGAGATCATTTTCATTGAAGAAACTCCTGACATTGCCAGAGAGAGCTTTCAGGACTTTAACCATATTCATGTTTTGGTGGTCGAAGACAATCGTATCAATCAAAAGATCCTTCAGAGTGTACTTGAACGATCAGCGATCAAACTAACCATAGCTAACCATGGACAAGAGGCACTTGCTTTTTTAGAAAAGGATCAAACAGTCAATATCGTACTTATGGATATCAATATGCCTGTCATGGATGGCTATGAAGCCAGTAGACGAATACGTCAGATCGAACGATTGAAAGATCTTCCTATTGTTGTGGTTAGTGGACTTGGATTTAGAAATGAGATAGAGAAAATGTACTTAGCAGGTGCCGATGCACACTTAACCAAACCTTTTAAAATTGGTCAACTTTATAACGCATTTCAAATGTTCCTTTCTGGAAAAAAAGATACAGAATCCTTCTTGGAACAAACCCCTGTATTTAGAGAAGAAAAAAGTATTCTTGATGTAGAAAAAGGTATCTCAAATACACGAAATATCCTTCGTTACAGAGATACATTACGTGAAATGCTGGTCATGTATAGATCTTCAGATGAGTCCGTAAAAGAGCTTATCATCAAAAAAGAAACCAATACCCTTTATCAGTATTGTCGTACTTCTAGACAGGAGTGTGAAGAGCTCGGGTTAATAGGGTTAAGTAATGTACTCAATGAGATGATTATTCTCATGACAAGCAAAGAGGAGCAGGTACTTCAGAAGTATGTACTTCTTTATAAAGAGGAATGGCTAAGAACAAAAAGAAATATTGAACTCTATCTTAAAAGTGTAGATGCATATTGACGCTATCTTATTTTTTCATCCCTTTATAATACTCCACCACTCGTTGGTCAACATGTATCACCCTATGCAAGTACTGCGTTAAGTCACCTCTATTAAAATCTATTTTCAGCCGTTTGGGATCTATAGCACGTGAGATAGCTACATAGAACTGACTTGAGGCAAAGATATTATCTACATTACAGACCAAATTGTCTATACTCATACCTTGAGATTTGTGTATGGTCACGGCATACGCAAGTTTGAGAGGGAATTGAGAGAGTGTTGCCAGAGAGATGGTCTCTATGGTACCGTCATCTTTAACTGCCATGTCCAGCAGGTCAAACTCATGTCTCTCTACACGAACATACTCCTCTTCTTTTTCTACAATAAGATGATCCTCTTCTATTTTTCTGAGTATCCCTCTTTCACCATTGACGAACTTACCCCATTTGTTTACGGTAAAAAGGATGGGGACACCCTCTTTAAGCGTAAGCTGTTCAGAGATAGGCAGCATATTTTTCCAACCTGAGAGTTTCTTTTCATGCACTGAACCAAACATTTCGATATTCGCAAAGAGAATGGTCTCTTCCGTTTCCAGTTCATTGATCTTTACTCTGTTAGTCTGCTCTACTTCAAGATTACGTCCAAAAAGGTAGGTAGGGTCTTTCTCTAAAGTCTCATTGTTCCAGAGTCGGCTCATATAGGCTATGACCTCTTCATCACACTCTCCCTTGCGTACTTTGGAGAGGATGTGGGTAAACTCAGCATCTGTGGTACGTTTCATTTCTGTAAGTTCTATCACCATCAGGTCAAACCGCTCCCAAGCCATGCTCTCAAACGCATAGAGTTTCTCACCAAAGACATCTGATCTATTGTTTTGTTTCTGCACAGGCGGCAGCTGGAAGAAGTCTCCCACAAAAAGCAGTTTCCCGAGATATCCGTAATGGTTGAGCCTGTAGGCAATCATATCTAACAGATCACTGCTCACCATAGAGATCTCATCGATGATGATAAGGTCAGTAGCTTTGAGTACTTTCTTTAGATCAGCCAATCTTCTTTTGGCACGTTTATCACCGGCTGCCAACTCTTCAAAATTTGAAGCGATCCCGAATACAAAAAAACTGTGTACTGTAAAACCACCGATATTTACTGCACTCACTCCTGTAGAGCCAAGGGAGACGACCTGCTTGCCCCGTTTACTACGGTAATCTGAGATCACTTCATTAGTGATATAACTCTTCCCTACTCCTGCACCGCCGGTCAAAAATACATTGCTGTGTTTTAGTGCCTCAAGCACATCTCTTCTATCTGCCAAAACCACTCCTGTGAGTGGTTTCTTTAGTAAAACCAGCCTTGTCTATGAAACCTCTTTGACAACGGCTGCGTATTGTTTTACCCTTTTTAAGACGTTCACTCAATTTCTCATCCTCTCCACCAAGGTGGAGCCATAACTCAGTAATAAGTCCATTTTTACATTTCATCTCTATTTTTTTACCGGTACCGGTACCAAAACTACTGTCAAATTGATATCTTACCTGTTTAAGGGTTACTCTTTTACCTATATTTTTCATAAAAAAAGCCCCCACTTTAGAATAATTCACTTGACTTGTTAAACTCACTGCATCCCTGTAATATTGTTCTGCACTTGTACCGTAACAGGTACCATGTTTTACCCACTCATGTTTATGTAAGTTTGAGCTAAACCCTGGCATAAGATTTTTAAGTGCATCTTTATTTGCTTCGCTCAAGTCCAGATCCGGTAACTTGTGCCACTTTTTATATCTGTCCATGGTAATATACTTTCTATCAACATTACAATAAACATTGTTTTTAGGTTGCGGCCAGAGTCCATGCAGTACAAAATGACTCTCGCTATATCTTTTTTTGAGTCTGGAGAGAAGCCCTCGTTTACACTCTTTTTTACTACGATGTGTTTCA
>Ga0256827_10002543_pt1 | contig 11696 bp, 9 predicted proteins | sample CV84metaG_FD_185977 | JGI IMG/M metagenome (GOLD analysis project Ga0256827, IMG submission 185977) | Hydrothermal vent microbial communities from East Pacific Rise, Pacific Ocean - CV84 | ecosystem: Environmental > Aquatic > Marine > Hydrothermal vents | place: Pacific Ocean: East Pacific Rise... | reverse complement strand
TTTAAATGTTACATTATTATTTTCCAGACCAATATATTTGGCAGATACATCAATGTTTCCACCTTTGTTGGTAAATTTAAGAGCGTTACTTACTAAGTTAATAATAACTTGAGAGAGTCTGGTAGGATCTCCAATAACTTGTCTTGGTATTTTGGAGTCAGTAAAAATATTAAGGCTAATATCTTTTTCGGTAATTTTAGATTTAAATATGCCTACAGATGCTTCTACTTTTGTAAATAGATCAAAAGGAATGCTCTCTAGTTCCATTTTCCCAGCATTCATTTTTGAAACATCGAGAATATCGTTAACGATTACTCTAAGATTATTAGAACTCTCTCTAATCATAGAGACAAAATCTTTTTGCTCTTTTGTTAAAGTTGTATCATCAAGTACCTCTGTTAAGCCTATAATACCGTTTAGTGGTGTACGAATTTCATGAGACATACTAGCAAGAAATAGCTCTGTAGTCTTATTTTCAAGCTCAATTTTATCTGCTTTTTCAGATATGGCTTTAAATTTCTTTTCAAGAAGACGATATTTTTCCAAATAAGCATCTGTCTCTTCTACTTTTTTTGTTGTGAAGTATTGTTTATTTATATAAAATATAGAGAAAGAGAGTATGAAAACAATAAGAGTTGAAACAATGGATTGCCCAAGTGTTAAACTAAACAGAAAAAAATTAACAAGCCCTAAAACAAGAGCTGCACCCACACTTAAAAAAACTTCATTTTTAAAATTTTGAAGCATAAATAACTCCTTTTCAGTACTATTTGTACTGCCCAATAAAGTTATTTTACCTAAAATAAAGTTTCAATATGGCACTAATCATAAAATAATATAATGATTTTTTTAGTTAGTGTGTTAAACAGTAGAAAAGATAAACTTGTTTACATAAATTTTTAAAAATAATATTCAAAAAAACTGAACAATATAATAAAATAATTAAATTTTATAAATACAATAGCTCTATGTTATAATCTTTTTAAATTAAATGAGGATATGCAATGAGTAGATTACCATGGTGGGTTGGTGGCATTTTGATGTCAGGACTCTTGATTTTAACTTTTTCCATTTTTGGAGCAGATAGACCTTTGGGTGCATCTACGTATGTACCATACTTTGCAGGACTTGTATTTGACCTTGACCCAGCTAAATATAAATATTTACAAGATATTAAAAATCCTGGTTCATGGGAAGGTGTTCTTTTATTGGGTGCACTTTTTGGTGGGTTCATTACCTCTATGTTTATTACAAAAAGTTTTAGATTTTCCCTCATACCTTCGGGTTGGAAGAAATATAAAAATAACTCCATACTCTCCAGACTGCTTTGGAGTTTTGTTGCTGGTTTTTTTATGATTATTGGAGCTAGATTAGCAGGAGGCTGTACCAGTGGACACTTTATGTCAGGTATGAGTCAAATGGCAATATCATCCATGATTTTTGGTACTGTTGTTATGATTTCACTAGTTGTTACTGGTAAACTATTTTATAATACAGAGGAGAAATAATGCACACTCAAATTATTACAGAAAGTGAGAATTTTGCTTCACGAATTGTACAAATGTTTGAAAATGTAATTCATCAGGGGCATGGCTCTTTAGCATTGGTCTTTTTAATTGGTATTATTTTTGGTGGTATTATTCAATATACAAGGGTAGATAAATTTGAAAAGATTGCAGGTTTCTCCATGCTTAAAGATACCATTGTCCCTAAGATGCTTTTTCTGGCAGTAGGCATTACTAGTATTGCACTATATTTTATGATAGAAGCTGGATGGGCTCATTATCATATTAAACCAGTTATTTGGCAGGGACTTATAATAGGTGGTACACTCTTTGGTATTTCAATGGCTATTATGGGGAAATGCCCTGGAACAGGACCAGTTTCTATTGCAGAAGGACGTATTGATGTACTTATTGGTGCCATTGGTGGACTTTTTGGAGGGCTTGTTTTCACTCTTTATTATGAAGACTTCTTTAAACCTTTAATGGGTGAGAGTGCAGGAAAGCTTATTTTACCTGAACTATTCCCTGGAAATGAACACCTTGTGGTACTCATTTTTGGTGTTGTCATTACACTAATTGCCATACTCATCCCTAAAATAGAGATGTTTGATGAAGCAGATCTAAGTCAACTAACAGATGAAGAGAGACCCGATAAGGTATAGTTTTTTATGAGGTATGATTTGTATCATACCCTCTACTATTCTACAAACAACATACAAACTTTAATTTCATCATAACTTACTTCACCATTTAATGCATCAAATATTGGCTTTAATTTTAACTTCCCAGTATCTGTAAAATCATCTTTGAACTTCTTTGTTTTTAATTTTAATACAGCAGTATCTACCCTTTCAAAAGCCTCACTGGTTGGTTTATATTTATTAATATCTATGTTTGGTTCTTCCTCTTTTATTTTATACAAATGCTGTACAATAGTACCTTTGCTTAAGCCTCTATTTTGTGCAAGTTTTATTAGGGTGTCTGACTTCTCTATGAGATGTTTTGTTTTTTTGTGTGTAGGTGTTACATAAGCTGAGTGGGAAGGTTTACCCTCTTTTATATTTTTTATCTCTTCATCTATTTTCTCTTTAGATACAATACCACCTAACCTAGAAATATGGCTGTTGAAAGTATTATCTAAACTCTCTTTAGATAATAACTCTATGGCTTTTTCAGCTTTATGTGAAGCCTGTTTAATGCGTTCATCTACATGTAAAATAAGAGGATCAACTCTTAGTGCCATTGTGTTGAGTCCCATCAAACGTAAACCCTCTATGTTTCTAATACGTGAAAGTGCCACATAACCCTGCCCTGTCTCAAAGGTTTTGCTCAAGTCTATTTCTGCTGCATCAAGAGTCATACCTTGTGATTTGTGGATGGTAATAGCCCATGCTAAGCGTAACGGAACTTGAGAAACTGTTGCCATTACTGTACCACTATCATTTTCCAAAGACCAATCTTCTAAGTCAAGTTTTATCTTTTTGCCCTCTGTAGTTCTAACTATTGGCATGTTATCTATGGGAGAAAAACTCTCTACTGTACCAGTTGTACCATTAACATAACCCTCTTCAATATTGTTTTTTATAAAGATGACTACTGCACCTTTTTTAAGAGCTAACTCTTCCAAAATCAGTGAAGATTTAAATATTTTTTCAATATTTTTTTGTGAACCTTTAGACTCATATACATACAGTTTTGTAGCTCCTGTAAGTTTTTCTAATTCAGCTAAGTTAATGCGATCTACATCTACATTATGTGTATAGAGTTTGGTAGGTGTAAAGTGTGATGTTAACTCTTTTTCATGTCTCTCTGCTAAAAGATTTTCTGAGTTTTCAGAAATATTGCCTGAACGTATATCATCTAGTATTTGAATGAGTCTCTCATCATCTTGTCTGAATTTCTCTTGTAGATAGCAAGTTTGTAACTCTAAAGCTTTCCATGCAGGAGATTGCCAAGCAAAACGTTTATCTTTAGGTACTTTTGAGACTGGAGGTAACTGAAAAAAGTCACCTGAAATGACTACTTGCACACCACCAAAAGGTGCATCAGTTCCTTTAAATCCACGTAGTATCAAATCCATAGAAGAGAATAGTTCAGGTGAAACCATAGAAACTTCATCAATAATGAGTAGTTTTAGTTTAGAAAAACGTGTTTTCAAATACTTCTTATCCATTAAAAACTCAACATAACCCTCATCTATGCTCTCACGTATTCCTAAAGCAAAAAAAGAGTGTATTGTCTGACCACCCAAATGTGAAGCAGCAATTCCAGTAGGAGCTACAATAGTTGGATAGACCCTACGCTCTTTTAAATAACGAGTATATTTGTTCAGAAGATAAGTTTTACCAGTACCTGCTGAACCTGTAATAAATACATTTTTACCTGATTTTAGTATGTTTAATGCTGTGTTTTGTTTCATGAGAGTTTCAATTCAAATTTTTTTACAAACATTTCAGATGTCATACACTCAATCTCTTTTGAGACAAACTTTTTATCGTTTGTAACTATGACATCACATTTTTCATTTTTTGCTAAAATGTACTGTATTGCATCTTCAAAATCTTTATACTCACTATCTTTTCGCATTAGAGAGATAGTTTTAGAGAGTTCTTGTTCTCCAAATGGTATTATTATTGCCATTTTTTTAACTGATTCAAGTGCTTTTAGTGCATTTTCTCTTGAAGTGTATTTAGCTGTAATATAGTAAATATTTGTAGCAATATCACAAGATGTGCATAGTTTTATATTGTCTTTTATTGCTATGGCAAAAGCTTGTTTGCTTATAGTATGCGTTTTACGTGAAGAATCAAAAATATCGTTAAAAATATTGGCATCGAAAAAGACTTTTTTAATTATCACTGTTTGCCTTTATCCACTGAATATTTACATGTTCAGGGAACATACCCGTAAACATTCCAGAAATTTCTTCTAAAGCTTCTAATTTTTTTGCTTTCTCATAGTCAGCCATTCTCTCTTCTATAAGCTCTTGAACAATCTTACTCTGCTTTTTATCTAACTTTTTAGATAAATACTCTAAATTTTCAGCTACTCTATCTGGCATGGAAAAGTTTTTACGTACTGACATAGTATGTCCTTTAAAGTGTGTATTCTATTTTACATATTATATCATAACTTTAAAGATTTTATTGCGAGGTTTTATTTGTTAGAAACAAGTTTTGAGTTCCTTTTAGGCTAAAAGATAGGTAAATTTCATACTATTTTACGAATACAGGATTTTCTGCCAATTCATTCTGCAAGCGTGTATCTACTTTTAAAATATTTAGCAATTCCATAGGCAAGGAGGCATTAGTTGCTAAACTTCTATTTAATTCTAAACTATTTTTTTCAAAAAGTTCACGGAGTATTGTTTGAGGTGTTGATGAATTTAGTGATAAAGAGATAAGTATCTCTTTTCGATCTTTGTATTGTTCGTAAAGTTGTTTCAGTAGTTTTGTTGGTAAAGATGGATTTGATGCAAGGAAAATATAACTCTCTTCAATACCTCTCTCATATATAGCTTCAAGCTCTTCAATACTCAGTTGCTCATTTGCAGATAGGTAAGATATGAGTGTTCTATTTTGACTTTGTAGTAAAATAGATAAGACTTCATTTGTTAGGTATCTATTTGCACCCAAAACTGCAAATAACTCTTCATCAAAATTTTTCTTCTCTATCTCTTTAAGACGATCAATATTAATATCTTGTACTCGTAAAAGTTCATGAACAATTTCAAACTCTTTATTTAGCAGTATTTCAAATATTTGTTGGTCAATTTTTCTGTTACTAGCAAGATATAGCAGAGTTAGTGTGTCATTGCTATTTGCAAAGTGTTGTATTTCATCTTTTGTAAATATCTCTTCTTTCCCAAGAAAGAGAAGTGACTTACCCTTTGAATTGTTCAATAGTGTTTCTAATGAAGGTTTTTTTTGTGCCATATTAATCACTTTTCCATAAAGTATATCATTTAGAGTTTTAAATAGGAGTTAACATCTCCTATTTAAAATGTTAGGTTGGTTAATATTTTTCCAAAGGATTGTATTTTATAATTGATGGTTTTGAAAAATTTGGTACATTGTCGTAAGAGAATACTGCATAGTATTTCTCTTTATCAAATGAGGCGAAGTTATCGTATGTATAAGTATCTTTTCCACCATAAATTTTTACACCATCCATAAAATGTTTTGGTGTGTGAAAGCTGTTTCTTACAACGTAGTAACCGCTAAGAGCATCATCTTCCACTTTATCCCATGAGAGTTTAATCATCTTATTCTCTTTACTTAGGGTTAAGTTTTCAACTCTTGCAACTGGTTTACGTCGTTTTTCAATATATTTAACAACCAATTCAGCTTTTGAATTCCACTCAACAATTCTATTTTTAATACCCAATGATGAAGTTGGCTTAATAACAAGTTTAAGTGTTCTCCCCTCTTGGTGCATCTCATCTAAGGCAATTTTAGAGAGAGTATCAAATTTAAAATATTGGTACTCTTTAGTGTTAAGATCAGACTCTGCAACTTCATAACCTATATACTCTATTTGCTCACGATTTTTAATATCTTCATATTTTCTTGCATCATCAACCTCTACAAGTTCAACGTAGTAGCGAACATCAGATTTTTTCTTGAATTTATTATTGTTTCTAATTCTCAATGCACATTGAGTTATCATAGTACTTTCAGGGTTAGGTAACTGTGAAAGATCAAAATCAAGATAACCGTAAACACGATCACCATCTTTGTCAAATCCACTTTTGAGACCATTTTCTATATTAGCTTTGGAAATTGTAGAGAGTGTAGAAGCTGGAAGTTTAATTTTTTCATTTTCAACTGTATATTTGATGTCAAGTATAGGTCTATAGTGTATTCCTCCACCAAATTGTCCATAACCAATATCAAATTGCATCATTTGAGAATCTTCACCATCTGGAAGAGTCTTTGGTCCATCTACACGGAATGTTACAGTACCATTTTTAATCTCTTCTTGAAGAAGTTTACACTCATGACTAGAAAATTTCCAGTTATTCCAAATACCCTGAGTTAATTGACTAGACTTAATTGCCTGACCAATTGTACCTTTAGATTTTGCATTCTCAATTTCATCAAAATCTGTAACTTCAGAAAAACTATTTGCTTCAAGTAGAGAAAGATTCCACTCTCCAAATTTTTCTATTTTTGCTGCTACACGGTTCATTGGATATAGGTAAAATTTTGCAGATTTTATGATGGCATTTTCAGGTAGAGAATCAAAGTCGAAACTCATCACTGAATTACAGATACCTCTTGATTTATTTATACCTACAAAAAGTGAGTTAAGACCAAAGTGTGATCTATTTTGCTCTTGTGTATATTGACCAACGTAACCTGTTCCACTTTTATTTGCAAAAATAAGTTTAAAAAACTCATCATCTTCCAGCCAAGTACGTACTTTAACAATAGGTGCAAATGGAGATTTATATCCTGTATTTTTGTTAACAGCTCTTATAGTATAGTGGTAGTTAGTAGAACTGGCAAGATCACTGTTTTCAAAAAAGTTGTCACCAGCTATACCTATTTTAGTACGCTCATTACAAGCATCTTTGTCATTAGTACTTCTGTATATTTCAAAAAAGATATCATCTCTTTTTTCATACTTCCACGCTAGCTTAACAGAATTAGCATCTCTACTATCTATAGTAAAATCTTCCACTCTTTTAGGTGCATGTGAAGAGTAGTTAATTACTTCTCCAAATGCCATTTTAAGGGCAGGAATATTTTCATTTATACTTCCAGACATACTCTTCATGTAGTCAGGAATATTTTTTGTTCCCACCTCTACAACTATCGCAATAATACCTTTGTTGTAGTAGTACTCTCTACCTGAACCAGATATGAGATGTGCAGGTGGCTTGCCTCTGTGTATCCCGTATTTTCTACCTGTAACTTTTGCAAACTCATCATTCATATTGGCACATAATACATTCATGTCTGTACCATCCATTTCAGCTTCATGCATGAATTTATGGGCAGGGAAAAATACATTTCCTTGAGAGTGGTAATCAAAAGCTATGGTAATATTGTCGTGATTATCTACAAAATCTTTCATAGCTCTTGTTTCTGCTTCAGAAAAAGGCTCTTCTCCACCATAAACGTTAGAAGAGGTATCTTTTTGCTTCACAAAACCAATAGAGAAGTTTCTGTTCAAATCTACACCAATAGTTCCATCATGATTTTTACGTCTGTTTTTACGCCAGAAAGAGAAGTGTTTTCTTGAGTACTCATATCCATCAGGATTAAGACATGGAACCATATAGATTGTAGAATCATTTAATGATTTTTCAAGTTCAGGATCTACAGTTTGATTGTCTGCAACATACTCAATGAATTTTAGAGCCAATTCATGACCAATCCACTCACGTGCATGTACAGATCCTGTATAAAGAAGTGCTGGTTTACTATCGGCAGTTTCTACATTTTTAGAGATTTTGGCAAGAACAATGTCTCTTCCCTCAAAAGTTGTACCTATTTTAATAATCTCTATAAGATTAGGATAGGTTTTTTCCATCATATAAAGAAAGTCTAAACTCTCTTGATAAGACATATATTGTTTTTTCATTTTTATTATTCACTTTAAAATTATTTTGTTTTTTGGATATATTGCCACTCCGTAAGAAGTTCGGAGTGGCTTAGAGTGATAAATAGTATTTCTATTTCTACTTCAAGTTGCTTTTAAACTCTTCCCACTCTTGTAAAAGTTTGGTAAGAAATTTTTTCTTAAACCATGAAACTTCTTCCATAATCTTATGTGGTGCAGTCTCTAAAGCATGTACAATCTCAGTTGTATCAAATTTTTCCATAATTTGCTCAGCTTTTTTCTTGCCAATTCCATCAACAGAAGTTAAAAGTTTATGTACTTTTTTCTCAGTTAGAACAATCATATTCTCTTGCTCTGCAGCTTCTGAAGACTCATCATTTGCCTCTTTATATTTTGGATTACTCTGAGCATGTACTTTTCTTACTGTGTGTCCATAGTTGTCTTGAAAATTCCATTTTTCACTTGGCCACTCCTCTTTTGTTCTGTCATCAGTTAAGAGCATTGGGTATAATTCGTCCATTTCATGAAGGTACATATCACCATCTTCTGTCTCTCTAACTTTTTTGTCAAGGAAATATGCTCCATCATATGAAGGTGTATATTTACCAAAAGTAATATAACGAAGAGTTCTAAGTACAGATGGATCCATTTTACCAAGCTCTTCCCAGTTATAGAGAGGAATATTTGGTTTAGGGAATCTACCATTTGAGAATTTCCACATTAAGTATTGACCTATCCAGTCTCTAATGTATGGGAAAGCAGCAAATGCAGTTGCACACTCTAAAATACGGTATTTACCATCTGCACCAACAGCTACATCACATGCCCAATACTCAGCATTTGCAGCTTTTGAAACTTTAACAGCAAGATCAAGAAGCTCTTTAGGAACATCCATATAATCCATACTTCCACCCTGAGAAGTGTTAGTTAACCACTCACCTTCAGGAGCTCTTCTCCAGAATGCACATACAGGCTTATGACCTATAAGCATAACTCTAACATCTGCTTCCATAGGAACGAAGTCTTGCATATATACTGGGTTGTATTTTTTCTGAGCAAGTAAATTGTGAGCCTCTTGCTTAGAATCTACTTTATGTACAAAGTATCCACCATAGTTTGAAGGTCCGTAAGATTTTTTAATAATTTTTGGGAAATCAGTTTTATTTATGAATTTCTCAGCTTTGCTTTTATCGTAGAAGATGTACGTCTTAGGAATAGGTATATCATATTTCCATGCAAAACGTGTTACATTCTCTTTAGATTTATTTGAAAATTGTGTATCTAAAGATGGAATGAATTGAACATTTGGAAGTTCACGAGCAATTTCTCTAAATGTCTCATAAGCTGTAGCAGGAATGTTACCTATAAGAATATCTATCTTCTTACGTTTAACCTCTTTTACAAAACGATCTTTGTCATTTTTCCAGTGGTATGTTACTGTCTCAATTTTATCTGGCCAACCTCTAAAGTTTGACTTGTCAAAAAATCTTAATACATAATCAAGATAAAGCATTCCAATTTTTGGTAGTTTTTCATTTTTTTGTTTTTTTGCCATTGTTTTAATTTCCTCTTTTATTTTTTTGTTTTTCTATCAATCATATTAACTATTAGATCAATTTTTTTATCGTTAAAGTTCAGTCCTGCTTTCTCTTGCTCAGGTGTTGCAAAAGCTGGAATACCATTAACTTCAAGTACTACATACTCTTCTCTCTCAAGATCATAAATAATATCTACACCCGCAATATCTGTACCACAAATTTTTGATGCTTTTTTAGCTAAAGTAATTACATCATCATCTGGTTCACGTAAAAATACAGAACCACCGCTTGTAATGTTAGTACGCCAGTCAGATTTACTTGCCTTACGTCCATAACATCCTACAAATTCACCATCTACTATGTCAACACGGAAGTCAGTATTGTCATATTTTAAAAATTTCTCAACATAGAAAAAACGTAAATCCATTTGGTTTAGAAATGGCATGAGCATATCTAGTGTCTCTTGACTCTCTATCTTAGTAAGACCTACTCCACCCCAACCATCTGTAGGTTTATAGACCATCTTAGACCATTTTTTCATAATTTTCTCTAAATGCTTAGAGTTGTCTCTGTGACAGAGTTGAAATTCAGGTGTTGTTACACCATGTTGCTGAAGAAGAAAAGATGTTTGAAATTTATCTTCAGTAAGTGCAAACGAGTCATAAGAGTTGATCATAGGAATTACTCTGTTAAGTGCCTGATAGAGAAACATTTGGTACTGTGTCTGCTCTCCAGCATTATAAGAGAAAAATAGATCAAGTTCATCTACTTTACGTTTTTTGTAAAGAATATGTCCATTTTTTGCTATTGCATTATGAAGTTTAATATCTGTAACAGTTTCGATTTCTCGTTCTTTAAGCTTTTTCACGATTTTATCTTGAATCTTATCGCCACCGCCATTGCTGTAAAGCCACATACCAATTTTTCTGGACATAGTGTTTCCTTTTGTAATTTTTAAAGTAGTATTTTAACATATTTCACTAAAAAATAGGTCACTGTTAATATAAATGTATTAAAGAGTGATGTAAAAATGTTATTATTTTATACTTATTATTAAAAGGGATATTATGTCAAATATAGATTTTTCAGAACTTAAAAATATTATTGAAATTAACTCTTGGACTAAAAATAAAGAGGGAGTAGATAAAAATGGTGAAATCTTTGCATACTGGATGGAGAAGTTAGATTTTACACTTACACGTTATGAACGAGAAGAGATAGGAAACCATATACATTTAAAATCTCAACATAAAGATGGTAAAAAATTACTTCTACTTGGTCACTTAGATACAGTTTTCCCACCAGATACTTTTGAAAAATTTAGAGAAGATGAAGAGTGGATATATGGACCGGGAGTTTGTGATATGAAGGGTGGAAATTATGTTGCACTTCAAGCACTTAGAAATGTTCATAAAAAATTTGGGAATATTCACAATATAGATTTTTTACTTGTGAGTGATGAAGAGACAGGAAGTGATGATTCTAAACATCTATCAGCAAAGTTAGCAAAAGAGTATGACTACTGCATGGTTTTTGAAGCTGCTGGTGTACATGATGAAGTAGTTATTGGAAGAAAAGGAGTTGGTACTTTTTTCATAGATATTGAGGGTATTGCAGCTCATGCTGGAAATAATTATACAAAAGGTGCAGACGCAAATCTTGAATCAGCATATAAACTTCAGTCACTTGTGGCACTTACGGATTTAGAAAAAGAAACCACTGTAAATGTAGGTAAAATTTCAGGGGGAATAGGTGCAAATACCATCTCTCCTAAAGCACATCTCACTTTTGAATTACGCTACACAAATACAGATGAGAGAGACAGAGTTTTAAAAGCCGTAGATGAAATAGTTGCTCATTCTCATGTAGAGGGTACAAAATCAACGCTTTCAGGTGGCATACAGAGAGATGTAATGCAACCTTCATCTGAACAGCAAACTTTTGTAAATCATATTAATGTTTTATGTAAAATTAATCTTCCTACAGAAAAACGTGGTGGTGTAAGTGATGCAAATATTATCTCTTCTCAAGGTGTTGCTACATTAGATGGTTGGGGTCCTTATGGTGATGGTGACCATACTAT
>Ga0256827_10002542_pt1 | contig 11698 bp, 6 predicted proteins | sample CV84metaG_FD_185977 | JGI IMG/M metagenome (GOLD analysis project Ga0256827, IMG submission 185977) | Hydrothermal vent microbial communities from East Pacific Rise, Pacific Ocean - CV84 | ecosystem: Environmental > Aquatic > Marine > Hydrothermal vents | place: Pacific Ocean: East Pacific Rise... | reverse complement strand
ATAAACCACAAATATGGGTAATATATTATATTTAACAGAAGAAGGTTTAGAGAAGCTGAAAAAAGAATTAGAACATCTTACATCAGTGGAAAGACCAAGTATTTCTAAGCAGATTGCTGAAGCTAGAGACAAAGGTGACTTGTCTGAAAACGCTGAGTATGATGCTGCTAAAGAAGCACAAGGGATGTTAGAGATGAAAATATCTCAATTACAAAATAACCTTGCAAATGCTCGATTAATTGATGAGTCAAAATTAGATACTAGTAAAGTTCAATTACTTAATATTGTTAAGATTAGGAATATTAAAAATAATGCAGAAATGAAATATACAATTGTTTCTGAGACTGAAGCTGATTTAAAACTTGGTAAAATTGCTATAAATACACCTATAGCTAAAGGATTATTGGGTAAGAAAAAAGGAGATATAGTTGATATTACTGTACCTTCTGGAGTAATGCAATTTGAAATTATTGAAATTTCTTTATAATTAAGTATGAGTACAATTTTTACTAAAATAATTGATGGAGAAATTCCATCATATAAAATTGCCGAAGACGATAAATTTTATGCATTTCTCGATATAAATCCGTTAGCAAAAGGCCATACTTTAGTTGTTCCTAAAAAGGAGGTTAACTATATATTTGACATAGAAGATGATTTATTATCTGAAATGATAATATTTGCAAAAAAAATTGCAAAAGCGATAGAAAAAAGTATAACATGTGAAAGAATTGGAGTAACTGTTATTGGGCTTGAAGTACCTCATGCTCATATCCATTTAATACCTATTAATAGTATTACAGATATGGATTTCTATAAAGCTAAATTAAGTTTGTCGAAACAGGAGTTTGAGAAGATAACAGATAGTATTATCAATAATTTATAAAAGAATATTAGATAATTATATAGATCTAAACCTATAAGTTTACTTATAGGTTTTTTTATCCACTTAAAGTAAATCTTATACTAAATCCAAAGTTTGTATTTCTTGTAGGGAACGTATTTGATATTTTAGGAGTATTAACTATTCTATCATAGAAGAACCTGAAATTAAGACTTCTCCCAACTCTATAGTCTGCAGTTAATTTAATTGTAAAGAATTTCTGACCTGCAGTTATCTGATTATAATCTTCTTCCATCTTTCTAATTATTGTAAAGTTATCACGAACAGAAAAATCAGCTCTAATATCTAAATCACTTTCAAGCTCTTTAGTTCCAACTTTAAATTTAACTCTTGGAATACGGTAACCAGTTCCTATTATATATTCATTTCCTCTTACTTCAGTTAATTGATTATTTGCAAAACTAAATGTTAAGTTCCTATTCTTTTTAACCTCAAGTTTTGTTATTAAACTATTCTTCCACGACATATCAATATTAAATAAAGGACTAAATGTCTCAGAAATATTAACGGCACCTATCTCATACTCAGGAACATAATTAGCGTTTGTAAGTTGATCTCTAATAGTAGTAAAACCTCTACCATCATCTTGCCAACGAGTATCTGTTCTGTAAGATGATATACTGTAAGTTGACCTATATGAATGGTTCAATGAGATTTTCTTAAAATATTGTTTAAAGAACTTAACCTTTGATAGTCCATCGTAAGATACACGCCAATTTGGTTTAATAGAAGAGAGACTTGGGAATTTTTCTAGAGATATCTTATTCGCGCTTTTTCCTGAATAAGCGGCTAATAGAGCTGGCATAACAACATCTTGAGATGTGCTTCCATATCCTTCAGGGAAACCCTCAGAATCCCGATTTACATTAGGATCGTAGTTTTGGAATCCACGCCTATTCTCTGCTAATCTGTTTGCAATTATAATTCTATTGTCCTTAAAATCTTGGAAAGATTGAGAGAAATAATCATCACCCATTGTTTCAAAAGCAGTTCCCCAAGTGTTAAATGACATTGTGAAATTACCATTTTGAACTTTATTATCTGAGTAGAACATATCTGAATTTGGATTGTAGTAGATATAACTAGTATTGTTATTTGTGTATGTTCTAACGGCTGTAATATCTATACGCATACCAACAACTGGTTCAATAGAAGCTCTAAAGTTAAATGTTTCTGAATGTGTCATTAAGAATGGACTATTTAATATTGAATCTGATGTTATCCATCCATTTCTAGCAGCATCCATACCAAATGCAGTATCTTGCTGACCAAATAAAAATCCAAACCCTGGAGCAGCCATATTAGGGCTGGCTCCTAAAATACTCGTAGTTTCAAGGTATCCAGGAAGAACTGTTCCATCATTTATTTGATAAGAAACAGAAACATTTTTAACTCCCATTAATACATTTACAGTATTTTCCATTACTATCTTAAATATATTATCTACTTTTTCTTTTTCTCCTACAATACTAATCTTTGCATGTTTTACATTTCTTGAAGATTCAAACGTAATTTTATTATCTGAAACTACTACCATTTTACCTTTTACCTCTGTACCAGATGAATCGGTAACGGTTAGTTTAACATTAGGAGTTAAGAGTTTATGGGTAATGCCCTTTGCTTTCCCTTTCTTAAAGTCCATATATTTTGGTGGAGATTTTTTGCTAGGATAATAGACTGTTTCCGTTTCTTTCTTTCGTTTGTTTACTCTTCCTCTTCTTCTGTATTTTTTGTAAATATATTTTAAATATGGGATTTTATTGTACAAGTTAACCATATTTGCACTGGCTGTTCCATTAAAACTTCTAGAGTTTTTAATTATATTACCTAAATTGTAATCAGATTCTCGCATTAAAGGCCCTGCATCCCAATTATATGTAGCTCTGTATTGTGCAGTTGATGAAATCCAACTTAATAAACTAATTTTATTTATTGGAATTGTATAATTAACATTTAACATATGGTTGTAATGTGTATTTCTACCAAAGTCTCTAATGTTAATCATTACAGAGTCTTTCCATGCTTCGTATGTGTCATCATTTCTATCTACAATTCCCATTGGCTCATCAATTCGAGCATTGTTCGATGCTTTAAAGTCCATTTTTAAACCTTTAGTGAGATCCCATTTTAAATCATAAATTCGATTCCACATAAAGTTTTTATCGTAAGTTGGTTCAATTTTAAAACCAGTTCCTCTATTAATGTTACGCAATTTTCTTTCGTTGTATTTACGCGTCATATCTGTCATAAAAGAAAATTGCTTTGGTAATAGATAAAAGTTAAAATCTTTAATTAACCTTAGATGCTTACTTTTTAGTGCTTTTACTTTTTTGAAAGGCATATAATTTTTTGGAGCAGCACTAAAGTTGTATGTTAAGGCGCCTCTATATTGTTTTGTGTTATTATATTCAATATTTACATCACGGTGTTCTATAATATTATATGAATAACTAACTCCAAAGTTAGCAATGTCATAAGGTTTAGCTTTCCCTTTTCTTTTGTTTATTCTAACATTTGTAAGATTCATACTCTTTCTTTTAGTATAATCTTGGGCAATTTTTACACGTTCTTCAATTTCACTTTCAGTTAGAGCATCAGAACTACGCATTACATCAAAAGGAATATCAGGATCTAATGGATCGTATTCTGGATTACGGAAAGCCTCGGAATAACCAATGTATAAAGGAACTGATACTTGTGCTTCTTGATTAAAGAATTTTCCTAGTTGAAGGTTTGTAGATAAATCATATTGATACATATCTTCTCTGCTTCTTTCATCAACACGCTTTTCTATACTTCCAAATCCTTTTGTACTAATCATACCAGCGAGAGAAACAGAACCTAAATCTGCTAAGTTCATTTGCACTCTTGAGTTTGCTGCCCAACCACCATCTTCATCAAAATCTGTTAAACGAAGTTCGTTGAACCAAACAATACCACTTTTACTCATTCCATCATCAGGTAAATCATTCTTACCTTGGCTTCGGTTTCTAATACCTAACATTATTGTTTTAATATTAGCAATATTTGGATTTCCTTTTACATAAATTGTATTTCTTCCAGCTCTTTCAGAATATACATCTAAGATATCTATATCAGAACTTCCATCTCTCATCTTTTTGTTACGATTTAGTTTTACCATTGTAAGCTCATCAAACAAGAAATTCATTTGGTTTTCTACAGGCCAAACCAACTCTTTGTCTGCTTCACTTTCTGCATCGTAATAACCTGGCGCAGTAAGTACTAAAGGCACTTCGTATTCGTAATAGTTATCAGAAAAATCACTACCAATTCTTATAAATGCTGTTAAATCATTATTCTTTAAACTTCCATCAACTAAATCTTCAGCATGAATATCCATAATTATTCTTTTGTACTTTCTTACATCTAGTTTTGTTGTTTTAAAAGCAGCACGAGCATCGCCATCATCTAAAGAAATTACTTTTTCTAGCATTGCTTGTTCGTTCAATTGTCTTAGTTGTGGGTTTGTTGGGTCTATTACTCTTGAGATATTTGGAGGTAGTACATAATTTACAGGAGCTTTATCTCCGTTTTCTTCAATGTTTACGGCAGATACTTCAAAGTTTGTATTATCAACTTCAGTTGCTTGAGATATTGATGCCTGACGCAACGAACCATTATATTTTCTCCATTCTTCTCTAACTAAATCGAGTTTTGCAAAACGTAGAACAACTTCTTTATTAAAGTTTTTCATATACATTCTCATAAATCGTATCGATTTAAAATCAGAAATATTTCCAACAACTTTTTCAGGATTATTAATTGGTATTTTAAACTGGTACCACTTAACTTGTTCTCCTTTAGAGTTTTCGCCTATTACAACATCGGTAATAAAGTTACGTCCTATTTGCATATCACTTCTTCTTAATGATACATGATATTGGAAATAACTTTCGGTCTCGCTTAATGTATTATCTCTATTTATATCCTCAGTGTTTGGAATTGTAGAAGCTGCGGTGGGGTAATTTTCTGGAGATTGTTCTGATGTTGGCGAGTTACCTTCTAAACCATTATAGGCTTTATATCTACCTAGAATTAAAGAATCTGCAGCATCATAATCTGAACCTTTAAAGTAATGGTAGTTGTCACTAGAAGGGTCATCATATAAAGATTGTGGAATTGTAACCCCAGCAGCTTGTAGCTCTGCAAAGAAGTTATATCCATAAGGATTCCCTGCTCCAAAGAAATCCGCTTCTTGTGCATCTTCTAAACCATCCATACCGATATCTTGGTTTAACCTATAAGTTGGATCATTATCAAAAGCATTTACTAGCGATTGTTGAATTGGAACACGCCCCCAAACTGTTGTATCAACATTTATTGGATTATTAATATCTACAGGTAATCCGTTTTCAAAAGATTTTCTAGAATCTCTAAGAATATCCTCCGAAACATTACCAAGGTTAATATAAAGATCACCACCTGGGTGATTATTATCATAAACGTAAGGATCCATCAACCAGAATTCTACAAGTTCTATATTTGAAGCTTCAAAATCGCTACTTTCAATTTTTCTCATTATTCCGCCCCATCTGCTTTCCGGACTATTTAACCTACCATCTGGAGCAGTTCCTTGTGAAATATTGGGTATCCCACCGGCATCGTAGTTATATGGACCACGTTCACTTGGATAGTATGCTAAGTTTAAGATTGCCATGTTTGTAGGAATACCTGTTTGGCTTTCTTTATTCTTAAAGATTTCTTGTTCGTAAACCTCTCTTACAAAATGGTTAAATTCTTCGTCGCTATTTTTTAAGTTGTCTGGCTGTTCTGCTACATCTCTTGTTAAAATTGGGTCAACAGAATACCACGCAATTTTTGCACGGTTAAAGCCTGTCCATAATGGATGATTAATTGAATCAGTTTCAGGAAACATTGTTCCATCATTTGGTAAACTTGCAATAGACCATGCGCTAAAAGATTTTATATCTAGTGATGTTTCGCTACTTTCAAAATCATCTATATATGATGTTCCTGTTTCGCCAATTACTTTTGGGTGACCTGGGATTAATTGGGCAAATTCTCCACTAATTGTAATATTTGATGGTGCTTTTGTATCAATGAACGGAAGCATATCTACCATTCTGGTAACAAATCCAGATTGTGTTCTGTATATTCCATCTAGTCCCCAAATTGTATTAGAAATAGGTTCGTCACCCATGTTAACCTTTTGTGTAAGTGGTTTTTCGGTTAAGTTCATAACGGTTGCACCCAGATTTAATTTGTCATTCATTTTGTAATCTAAATGTGTTCCCATTAATGTTTTATTCTGTATACTGAATAAAGAATTACTCTCTAATGATATTTGTATAGGTGTTCCAGATTCTAATAAACCTTGATTTAATATTTTTACTCTACCTAATGTATAATCTACAGTATAATCTATATTTTCTTGCAGTGGTGTTCCGTTAGCGGTAACCTGAACAGAACCTTGTGGTATATTAAGTGCATTAAGCGAAATTTCTGAACCAGATGAAGATTGGTATGTACCAGCTAAAAAGAATTTGTTTTTTGATGCTATTTGTAGGGCTTTTGTTTGTGTTGAATCGTAAATTTCGTTGTAAACATATTTATCTGCAATATCATCGAGTAAAGGATTGCCTCCAGTAATCTTTTCTCTAAGATAATCACCAAATGGTTCAACTGCTGGGAAAATAATTCTACCATTTTGAGGTCTAATAGTTATATTTTGTATAAAGTCAAAAACCCCATCGGAACCTTGGTCTAATTGAGAGTTTACATTATCGAAGTTAAAAACATTTAATAATATTTCTCCTTGAATAACACCTTCATCTAGATAATTTACAGGAGCTCCAGTTTTATCAGATTTATACATTACATCAAGATAAAAGTTTTCTCTACTTACTTGATATGCACCAATTGCATAAATATTTTTCATCATTAAGTCCCAGTTTTTTAAGCTAGGTGTTAATGTTGTTCCTTTTAATAATTTTACAAAAAGAGCACTAGGTGCAGAAACAGAACTAGCAAAATCTCCAACTCTGTGTGTTTCTCCTCCGTATGTATATTCAAAAGCAACACCAAGAATCTGGTCGTCGTTAAGTGCAGAGTTTAACGAAATATAACCTAGTTCATAGTTTACAGTATATTCTGATGGATTAAGTAATCTAGCAGATTCAATTTTTTCAAAATCTTCACCAATTGTAAAGTCAGTTTGTATAACTGATAAGTTATTCATATCCCTAATTCCATCTCCATAAATATCTTCTAAATTTCCTAATAGGTTGTTTGCGCTATCAATAGGAGATAGAGGATTAGTAGGGAATACCGAATTTTGTTTTACATAATCGTTTTGTATTACATTTGGATCAGCTTCACCCATATCCATAAATGCAACAATATTTCTTGCTTGGTCAAATCTGCCTTGTTTGTTTGTTATCCAAACTTCTATTTTTTGAATTTGAACACCAGATTTAATTATTGGTAGCTCATTTAAAGATTCATCATATATTTCGCGGAAGAAGTGACCTAAGAAGAAGTGCTTGTTTGCTTCGTAATCTCCTGCAAATATCTCAAATTCATCTGTTTGTGCTCCGTTCTCAATATTAATAACTTGCTTTTGCCCTTTTTGTTGAGAAAAAATACTTGTTACAGTTAAGTTCCCAAATTTAAGAGCAGTTTTAAATCCAAATAAACTTTGGCTACCTGTTATTAAAGTTCCTGATAGTGGTAATGTTACATCACCAGCCTCTATTTTTTGAATAATTTCATCTTCTTTACCTTCATATCCGATTTTCATTTTGTTTTCAAAATCGAATGATGCTTCAGTATCATAGTTTGCCGAAAGTTTTAATTTATCACCAATAGAACCTGTTACATTCATTTGAATCTTTTCTTGAAAATCGAATGTAGTAGTTCTTCTAAGTCGCTCTGGTAGGGTAGGGTTATCTGTTCTGTTTATTTTTAATCCAAAAATTAGTTCTGCCGAACCTTGTGGTCGGATATCTATAACATCGCTACCGAAAATTGTTTCAAATGCATCGCCACCAATATGTAATTTTGGTATTAATGATGAGTTGTGCTCGAAAGTTTCGCTTCTTGATCGTTGACGCCAATAGTCTTTTATAGATTTATCAAAATCATATTTTTGATATTCTTCCAAACTCATTCTTTCGGGTGAACCAATAGGAGTATCTCCTACTTTTCTAACAATTTTATATTCGTTTGTAACAGGGTCGAAAATAATTTCTGTTGTAACGTTGCTAGGTGTTTGCATCATCATGGGAGTTTCCGTAGGATTCTCAGTTGCTGGGTTGTCAATTGGATCTTCAAAAGGAAATGGTAGTGTTACGTTACTATCCCCACCGGTTGTATCAGGAGGAGAAATATTAATATATGAACGGTTTTGTTCATAATAATCTGATGCAAACGATGGTCGCATTATTGACCAAAGCCCTACAAACAATAGAAATGTGAATATATATTTTATATATTTTTTCAAAAAAATTGCCTTTACAATAGTTTTAACGCGGATTTAACTACTTGTTCCACACTAAGTTCTTTATTCTCTTTCATTAATTTTCCAACTGCCTTTTCTGCTTGCTTTTTATTAAAGCCAAGCATAATCAATGCAGATAACGATTCATCTTTAATAGTATTGCCTTGTTCGTTAAAAATATTTAATTCTTCATCGGAATTTGTTAATTTATCTTTTAAGTCTATTATTACTCTTTGTGCAGTTTTTGCTCCAATACCTTTAACACTCTTTATTGTAGCTACATCCCCAGAACCAATTGCCATTATAATTTCATCTGGCGCTAATGAAGAAAGCATCATACGTGCAGTGCTTGGCCCAACTCCCGATACTGAAATTAATTTTCTGTAAATATCTCTTTCTTTCCATTCAAAAAAGCCGTAGAAATCGTGAGTATCTTCTCTTATTACTTCGTGAATAAATATTTTAATTTCTTTTAAATCGCCAATTTGCGTGAAGGTATTTAACGAGATATTTATAAAATATCCAATACCTTGGTTTTCTACAACCACAAAACTTGGGTTCTTTTCTTTAATAACTCCAATAATATATTCTAACATACTTAATTATCAATTCGTTACAATTTCACAACACAATCTTCTAAGATAAATAATATAATTAAAATTTTGAAAAGCTATTTCTATTTATATTCGTTATAAATATGCTATTTTTTAAAATATGCTTAAATAAAAAAAGGTGTGAAATCTCACACCTTTAGTTATATTTTGAATTTTATTTTAATAGAATTATACTGTCATAATATCTACTTCTTTTTTACTAATAACTTCTTCAACTATTTTTGAATATTCATCAGTTATTTTTTGTACTTCAGCTTCGGCATCTTTTGCCATATCTTCAGATAATCCGTCTTTTTCTAGTTTTTTAATTTCATCGTTTATTTCTCGACGAGTATTTCTAATGCTTATTTTAGCATTTTCTCCTTCGGTTTTAACCATTTTAACTAAATCACGTCTGCGCTCTTCGGTTAAAACAGGAATGTTAATTCTAATTAGTTCACCATTATTTATAGGTGTTAGGCCAATGTTTGCAGCCATAATAGCTTTTTCAATTGGGTCAATCATTGCTTTTTCCCAAGCTTGTATTGCAATTGTTCTTGCATCAGGGGTGTTAATGTTAGATACTTGTTGTATTGGTGTTTCTGTTCCGTAGTAATCAACTGTAATACCAATTAAAATATTTGGATCGGCTTTTCCTGCTCTAACCTTTTTAAGTTCTGTTTCAAGATGTTCAATAGCTTTAGCCATTCTCTCTCTTGCTTCCTCTAAATAAAAATTAACTTCTTCTGTCATAGCTATAAATTTTATTTTTTATAAAAATATCTATTTTTTTACTAATGTTCCAATTTTTTCACCTAAAATTACTTTTTTTAGATTCCCTACAGTATCCATATTGAAAACATAAATTGGTAAATTATTTTCCATACACATTGTAGTGGCTGTTAAATCCATAATTTTAAGCCCTTTATTGTAGATCTCATCAAATGTAATATTTTCGAATTTTGTTGCATTTGGGTTTTTTTCTGGATCATCTGAATATATTCCATCAACACGAGTCCCTTTTAGAAAAACATCTGCTTCAATTTCAATTCCTCTTAGCGAAGAAGCTGTATCAGTAGTAAAATAAGGATTGCTTGTGCCTCCAGAAATAATAACAACTCTACCATCGTTTAAATAATCAACAGCTTTTTGTTTGCTATAAAATTCTCCAATTGGCTCCATCCTTATAGATGTCATTAAATTATTTTTACATTTAATATTATCTAATGCAGAACTTAGAGCTAATCCATTAATTATCGTTGCAAGCATTCCCATTGAGTCTCCTTTTACTCTATCAAAACCTTTTGATGCTCCACTTAAACCACGGAAAATGTTTCCACCACCAATAACTATTCCAATCTCTATACCTAAATCTGATATTTCTTTTATTTGTTTTGCATAATCTTCTAATCTGTTAGAATCTATTCCGTAGCCTTGTTCTCCCATAAGGGATTCTCCACTTAGTTTTAAAAGTATTCTTTTATATTTTGTACTCATATATTTAATATATCAATAATTAGTTTTTTCTTTAGTGCATAAAGTTAAATAATACTTATAAGACTAGCAAAATAAAACATAAAAACTCCAATTTTCATAAGTCAATAGCAAATTGTATCTTTGCAAAATTATAAAAGATAATAATATTAAGATTATTGATTAATGGCTGATAAACAAAAAACTATTAAATCGTCTGTAAGTGTTAGCGGAAAAGGCTTACATACAGGTGTTGTTTGCGAAATAACTTTTAAACCTGCTCCATGTAATCATGGCTACAAATTTCAAAGAACAGATTTAGAAGGAAGTCCAATTGTTAATGCATTGGTAGAGAATGTGGTAGATACATCAAGAGGAACTTCAATAGAAACTAATGGTGTTAGAATTAACACTGTAGAACATGCTCTATCTGCTATATATGGTTTAGGAATAGATAATATTCTTATAGAAATTGATGGACCAGAAGTGCCGATTTTAGGAGGAAGTGGGATAATCTTTGCTGATCTTTTGTTAAAAGCAGGTATAGAAGAACAAGAAGAGAACAGAAAATATTTTATTATCACATCTAATATTTCTTATACTGATGAAGAAAAAGGAGTTGAATTTTTAGCAGTTCCTGATGAACATTACAGTATGAATGTTTTAATTGATTATGATTCGTCTATACTCACAAATCAGTATGCTAGTATTAACACAATGAGTGATTATTATGAAGAAATTGCAAAAGCTAGAACATTTGTTTTTCTTCATGAATTAGAGGCACTTGTGAAAAGTAATTTAATAAAGGGTGGTGATCTACATAATGCAATTGTTATTGTAGATAAAGATGTTAAGCAAGAAACACTTAATGAGTTAGCAAGTTTCTTTAACTTGCCTAAAGTTGATGTTGTTCCACAAAAAGGAGTTCTGAATAATATTGATTTATATTACACTAACGAACCTGCAAGACATAAACTATTAGACCTAATAGGTGATTTATCGCTGTTAGGAATTCGCTTAAAAGGTAGAGTTTTTGCTCGTAGACCAGGCCATACAGTTAATGTAGAGTTCGCAAAAACTATAAGAAAAGTAATTAAAAAAGAGCAATCTAAGAATTCTGCACCAAGATTAGATTTAAGTTCAAAACCAGTATTAGAAACTACAGATATATTTAAATTATTACCTCACCGACCACCATTTTTGTTGGTAGATAAGGTAATGCATATTGATGAAAATACAATTATTGGA
>Ga0256827_10002541_pt1 | contig 11702 bp, 13 predicted proteins | sample CV84metaG_FD_185977 | JGI IMG/M metagenome (GOLD analysis project Ga0256827, IMG submission 185977) | Hydrothermal vent microbial communities from East Pacific Rise, Pacific Ocean - CV84 | ecosystem: Environmental > Aquatic > Marine > Hydrothermal vents | place: Pacific Ocean: East Pacific Rise... | reverse complement strand
TCTAAAGAACATCAAAAAAAAGTTTTTTCAGCTTTTGAACAGGCTGATGGTTCTACTACTAGAAAATATGGTGGTACAGGTCTTGGGCTTTCCATCTCTGCAAAATTAGCTGTTCTTATGGATGGGGATCTTTCTCTTGTAAGTGAAGAAAATAAAGGATCAACATTTACGCTTCGTATGCCTATAGAAGTAGTGGATAATGAGCCTATGCAGATGATAGATAGAGTAACGTTATCAAAGTATTCTTTTGCAATCTTAAATAATTCAGATGCATTATCTACTCAGGCAAAACTTATAAAAAAATATCTCAATGATTTTGGAATTGAAAATATAAAAGAGATGAGTGAGTATACAGAAGATGGATATGATATATTGTTCTTTATTCCTGATGATGAGTATAATGAAGATATAGTGATGTCAGCTCAACCATCAGTTGCTATGTTAAGAACTTCGGCTATAAAATTGGCAAATTTTGAACATCTTGAAGCGTTATATGCACCTTTTGTGCCTCAAGCCATTGTTGAAGCGATAAATGAGATAGGTTTAGAAAATATCAAGCCTCAGATAGATATGACAACTGCTGTAGCCACAGAAGAAGATGAGGTACAGTATAACGCAAATATCCTTGTTGCAGAAGATAATAAAACAAATCAGATGCTTATTAGTTTGATACTTGATGATTATGGTGTTACATATGATATAGCAAATGATGGACTAGAAGCTGTTAAAATGTTTAAAAATGCAAAATACGATATCGTGTTAATGGATGAAAATATGCCAAATTTAAATGGTATTGGTGCTATGAAACAGATCAAAGAGTATGAAAAAGAAAATTCTTTAATCCTAACGCCAATAATAGCACTCACAGCAAGTGTTTTAGATACTGATAAAGAGATGTTTATAAATGCTGGGATGGATGGATTTGTTGGTAAACCTATAGATACAAATGAGCTTGAGAGTGTATTTAACAAATATTTAAAAAGAGAGGTATAAAATGGAACTAGACACATCAACCCTTATGATGATATTTTTTATCATATTTTTGGTATTGAGTATATGGAAAATATGGGCTTTTTTACCTAATAAAGAGTTACAAGATGATGATACAACAAAAGAATCACAAGAGGAACTTTTAAAAGTTATCCTTAGTGTAATTGAAAAGTCAAAAAACACTCCAACATCGCAAGAACTTTTTGAACTTGTAAAAAATGATGAAAAATTTGACAAGGAACATTATTGGAGATTTAATCTAAATAGATTAAATCAATTATTAAATCTTTACTATTTAAATAATCCAGATATAAATACAATAGAAGATATCAAGCATAAACTTTAAGATTCTATATAGATAACGCCTGCATATCTTCCTGTTTGTTTCTCTTTTCTAAAAGAGAAGTATTTGGATGTATTGCAGCAATTACATATATCTTTGTTTATTATGTTGTGTTTTAAGATACCCGTATGATGAAGTTGTTTTAGTAGAATTTGTTTGATATCTAGTGTGTATTTACCATTTTTATCTTCTATAGCATATTCAAGATTTAAGTTTTTAGCTTCATCATATATATCTTGTGAGACTTCATAACATTTTTTAGATATGCTAACGCCAATAATCACCTTTATATCACTTATATTTGAATGAAAATCATTTGTAAAACTTTTTATAACATTTTCAATGATGTTATAGAACGCTCCAGATCTACCAGCATGAGCAACAGCTATAATATTTTTGACTTTATCATAAAAGATTATAGGTGTACAGTCTGCTACCATAACCATAAGTGGTGTAGCTATTTTGTCTGTTATCAGGGCATCAGTTGTTGGAGGATTTAAAAAATTATCTTTATCTGTAACTATATGAACTTTATTTGAATGTACCTGCTTCATATAAACTAAAGATAGATAGTTATAGTTATGTTTTATGGATAGTCTTTGATGATTTTGTATCACATCTTCTTTTATATCATCTACATGAAAAGCCAAGTTTCCATCTGTTTTATCAGTAAAAAAATAGTTTATATTTTGTTTCTCATACATAAAAGATATATTATCATAAAATTGAGATAATTTTGATAGAATATGAACTTAAATAAGGGGTTGATATATGACATATGATTTTACTTCTGCTAGTGATCGTGAAGGTACTAATGCAGAAAAGTATACACTTAGAGAAGAGTTGTTTGGAACTACTGATGTTTTACCTGTCTGGGTTGCAGATATGGATATAGATACTCCTAAATGTGTTCTTGAAAGTGTAAAAAAACGTTTAGAGCATAAGATAGTAGGCTATGAAGAGATGCCAGATTCAGCATTTATAGCACAAAGTAAATGGATGAAAAAAGAGCATAATTGGGATATAGATATAAAAGATATGTTTTATTCTCATTCTGTTGTCGCTTCTATGTGTGTAGCTATAGAGGCATTTACTAAAGAGGGGGACGGTGTTGTTGTGATGACACCGGTATATCCACCATTTTTTCATTCTGTTTTAAATCTTAAAAGAAAACTTATAAAAAATTCACTAAAGATAGATGATGATGGAAGGTATAGTTTTAATCTTGAAGATTTGAAATCAAAAATAGACAAAGACACAAAACTTCTTTTGTTATGTTCTCCACATAATCCTGTTGGTAGAGTATGGAGAGAAGATGAACTTCTTGAAATTTTGGATATATGTTATAAAAATGATATTGTTGTTTTTTCAGATGAAATACACTCAGATCTAGTATATAAACCACATAAACATATACCATTTGCATCACTTAATGATAAAGCAAAAAACTTAACTTTGACAGCTATAGGTGTTGGAAAAACTTTTAATATGGCGGGTTTTGCCATAAGTAGCGTAGTAGTTCAAAATCAAGAGTTAAAAGAAAGGTTTAAACAATCATATGAGAATGTTCATTTTGCTCAGGGGAGTGTTCTTTCTCATGTAGCATTTGAAACAGCGTATAAAGATGCAAGGGAGTGGTTAGAGCAGTTAAAAGAACATTTGTATGTGAATTTTTTGGCGTTAGAGAACATATGTAACAGATATAAGCAGTATATATCTATTACACCTATAGAGGGAACATATTTAGCATGGCTTGATTGTAGAGGATTAGGGCTTAAAGACAAAGGATTAAGAGAATTTTTTGTAAATGATGCTAAACTTGGCTTAAATGCTGGTATATCTTTTTCAAGAGATGGAAGTGGTTTTATGCGCTTGAATTTTGCTATATCATCTGCTAAAATGTCAGAAGTTTTAACTAGACTAGAAAATGCACTTAGCAAAAGGGAAGAAAGTGATAAGAATTAACTGGGATGAATATAAGGTACATAAAAAATACAGTCATAGAGATGATAACTTTGAGATACTTTTAGACTTTATGAAGAGCTACTACAATATGAGTAGCCCCATGGATATATATGATCTTTTAAGATCAGATGAGATAGCTCAAATGATGTTGGAAAAAAGGGATATCACAGATGCTGAAGGTTTAGAAAACTATCTTTATAAATTATGAGTAGTGATTTAGATAGAGTTGTTAAGTTTATAAATAAACATCATGTTATGAGTCTTGCAACCAGTGTTGATGACGATTTAAGTATTTGTTCATTGTTTTATGTTTATGATGAAAAATCAAATTGTTTTATAGTTGCAAGTTCAGAAGATACCAAGCACATAAAGAATATCAAACAAAATGAAAAAGTTGCGTTAAATATACTTTTGGAAACTAAAGAGGTTGGTAAGATACAAGGTTTACAAGTTGGAGCTAGTTTTAAAAAACTTGATGATATAAGTTTGAAGAAACTATATTTTTTTAAATTTCCATATGCTTTGGCTATGAATCCACAACTTTGGAAGATAGATGTTAAAAACTTTAAATACACAGATAATCGTTTAGGATTTTCAAAGAAGATAAAAATTGAATTTTAATATAGATGATGATTGGAGAGCTTTTTTTAAAGATGAGTTTTCTAAAGAATATTTTATAAAATTATGTAAAAATATAGAAAATGAGTATAACACAAAAGAGATATATCCAAAAAAAGAGGATATTTTTAGAGCTTTTAATCTTGTAAAACCTAAAGATGTCAAAGTTGTTATAGTTGGTCAAGATCCATATCATGGAGAAGGGCAGGCTAATGGTCTCGCTTTTTCTGTATGTGATAGTTGTAAACTTCCACCATCCCTTAAAAATATATATAAAGAGCTTGTTGATGATATAGGATGTAGGTATCCTAAAAATGGGAATCTAACACAATGGGCAAAAGATGGTGTATTGCTTATCAATACTGTTCTAAGTGTAGAAAAGTCCAAACCAAATGCACATAAAGGGCTTGGTTGGGAGATCTTTAGTGATCATTTTATAAAAAGATTATCTGATGATTTTGAGCATATTGTTTTTATACTTTGGGGTGCTCCCTCTCAAAAAAAAGAGTTTCTTATAGACAAGAAGAAACATAAGATTATAAAATCACCACACCCATCTCCTTTATCCGCATATCGTGGTTTTTTTGGTTCAAAACCATTTTCTAAAACAAATACTTATTTGATTCAACACTCTAGGGATAAGATAGATTGGTGCTTAGCAACGGACAATACTTTATTCTAAAAATTGTCAACTTGTCATATTTTTAAGCTAGTTTGATTTGTTTAGTTATATTTTCACTTTTAGGAGTGAAGAATGAGAGATTTTCATCAAATTATAGTTGTTTTAAAAAAGTATATATCGATAGATAAAAAAGTATATGATAAAGATGTAGCTGAGATCTTAAATATTTCTCAGTCTCAGTTTGCAACACTTAAAAGGAGAAATTCTATCCCTTTTATAAAGATACTTGAGTTTTGTAAAAAAGAGAGTCTTTGTTGCAACGAGGTGTTTTTTGATTAGATTTTTGATTGAACTGTTATCTTTTTTGCTTCAAATAACTCTATAGCTTTTTTTACCATAGGTTCTTGTGTTATATCTGTTCCATCTATCTCATCTTGCACAGATACACTTCCACAGTTTGAAACACAACTAGCTGCTCCACCCATCTCTATATCTTCTATCATTGAAGCACTTTGTGGTTCTGGTATAGCCTCTTTTGGTGTTTTTTCTATGTACTTTTGTGAAGGTTCATCTTGTACTTTTGTGCATGGTGTACCTTTTATCTTCGTTTCAAAACTGAATATCTCACGAACAAGTTGTTTTATAACAGAGTAGCCGTGTTTAAGTGCTTTTTTACACTCTTCATCGGCACAACTTTCCCAAGTTAAAGTGTTGTCCTGGTATGAAACAAATGTTATGTTTTTAGTAAAACACTCTCCTAGTTCATAGTTTCTATCTGTTATCTTAGCCACTAACTCATCAAATAATTTTTTGGATGTATCTGCATTGTCCTCTTTTACTTCTCTCTCTTTTAAGATAGTTTTCTCTTGTGATGCGACAACTCCATCCATCTCTGGTGTTGTTGATTTTACTTGTATACTTTTTTTTGGAAGAGTTATATCTTCTTTTGGTATATCTTTTTGTAAAGACTCTATCATTTGGTCTATTTCACGTATCTTCAATGCTTCTATCATCTTAAAAAATATCAATGATAGTACAAAAGAACCATCTGCATTTATACTAAATAGATATTTTGAATCACTTAAAATTCTAAAAAATCTATCTAAAACAAGTGTAGAAAACATAGCATCTTGATTATACATCTTATCTTTAAGATAAGCTATAAGCTCATCTACAACCATCTCACTTTCATAATCTTCAAGTATTTTTGTATACTCGATAAGCTTAGGATAATCTTTTGCAAAAACAGCATTAAAGAGTTCTGTTATAAATTTTGGATCAACTAATCCTAACATATCTGTAACAGTAGATACATTTACATGGTTTTTAGAATAAATGATAGCTTGATCAAGGAGAGTAAGTGTGTCACGTAAACTACCACTACCACTACGAGCTAGTATCTCTAGTGCATCTTCTTCAAAAGATATACCCTCTAGGTTTAGTATATGGGCTAAGTGATTTACTACTTTGTTTGTAGCTATACTTTTAAATCTAAAATGTTGTGTACGACTTAGTATAGTTGCAGGTAGTTTTAGAGGATCTGTTGTTGCTAGTATAAACTTAACATAAGATGGTGGTTCTTCAAGCGTTTTTAGTAGAGCATTAAATGCCTCTTTTGTTAGCATATGAACTTCATCTATGATAAATATCTTATATCTTGCTATAGCTGGTTTGTACTTAGTTTGTTCAACCAGATCACGTATATCATCGATTTTACGACTGCTAGCTCCATCCATCTCTATGATATCCATATGTCGGTTTTCTATAGCCATGATACAGTTTGAGCATTTTCCACAAGGATGATGACTCATCCCCTCTTCACATATAAGTGCTTTTGCAAAGATACGGGCAGTTGATGTTTTACCACTTCCTCTTAGTCCAGAAAAAAGATATGCATGGGAGAGTCTGTTAGAGTCAAGTGCCAAAGAGAGAGTTTGTGCGATAGTATCTTGACCTATCAGTTCATCAAAGTTTGATGGACGATATTTTCGTGCTAATACCTCAGATACATCTTTCAAATCAACCCCTTTGTTAAATAATGAAAAGATTTTATCATGTATAGTGTTAAAAGATTATTTAATTGACAAAATAAAAGGTACTAGATAAGCAGGATAGTTTCCTACTTATCGTAGATATGGAGATAGGTTTTCTTGAGTTTCTTTATAGGTAGCGTAAGCTTGAACAGCATTGTTTTGTTTTTGAACATCACGAAGACTACGTATAACATCTGCTGTTGAGTCATCACTATCATATTTTCCATCAGTTGCTACGGCTAGGTATATCTCAGCTTGAGATTTTTTAGAACTTGCAGCAAGATAATCAGTAGCAAAGGCACGAGTTGCATCTTTTTGTGCTTGTGCAGCTTCAGTAACTTCATTGGCTTTTTCTTCTAAGCTGTTTTTTACGTTTAGTTCCCCTTGTGGAGTAAGTGCTAACTCTCCATCTTTACCAACGATAAGGTTACCATCACTAGCTTTATAGACATCCTCACTAGAGTATTTAGGCTCTTGAGGTATAGGTAATATCACTGGACCTTGTAAATTGTTTAGTGTTTGATAATTATTTGTCATTGATGATACTTGCATAACCTTGTCCTCCTCTTTTCTTTATAGTAAAATTATAACACAAAAAAGTGTGTTTTTTGTGTCAGAAATCATTTTGATTTTGTTGCTAAAATTTTATATATATAAAAAAGTTTAAGTAGATACTGTTCTATTACATCTTTATCAGGTTCTTTAATAGTTTCAAACTTACTGATAAGTCTACCATCTAAAAGATCTACTAGTGTTACTTCTGTATCTCCTAGTGATTTATCTAGTAGTGGAAAAACTGGTAGTATAGGGGTGTTTATCTCTTTTGATAGTTCATCTCTAAAATGTTCAAATCTTGGCTTAAAGTAATCATCATCTGAGTGTATAAAATCATATATTTTTTGACCAACACTCATTTTTAATTGATTTATAGGTAAGATACCACTAAACAAAATAGTTATAGGGTACTTAGATAGTTTTTTAACTTTTTTGACACCAAAGATAGAGTTTTGTTTTTTATCAGAGATATCATGTATATATGTTACAAATTTTTTGATATCTTCAAAAGAATTTCCATCATCTTCATATGTAACTATAATACTTAATGCCTGAGAGATTTTATACTTGATTTTTTCTTCTTTAAGTTCACTGTCAAAATCACTATAGTGAAGTTTTAGTACTAAAAACTCCCCTTTTATCTGAAGAGCATTGAGTAGTTTATCATAACTAAGAGGTGTATAGTCTTTCTCCCCACAGTACATATTTAGTATAGATTCTGTAACCTCTTGTGTGTTCTTAACAGTGTTTTCTTTTATAAATTTTATCAACTCTTCCATAGTGTTATCACTCCTTAGTTTTTAAAACTTTTTGCACGCCTCTTTAAATTCATCTCCCCTTTGAGCATAAGAGTTAAATTCATCTAGAGATGCAGCCGCAGGGGATAGTAAAGCTACTTCATCCTCTTTTAAATCTTGATCTATATACTTTATAGCATCTGCCAAATTTAAACATCTTTTATGTTTTACATGGTATTTGGTTGCGAATGTTATAAGTTTATCTTTGTTGGAACCGATAGCATATATCCGTAAATCTTTATCTTTGATATAGGCAAAAAGTTCACTTAAGTTTACACCTTTATCATCCCCACCAAGTATAAGGTGGATATGTTTATCTTCATATCTTTTTATAGCAGCCATTGTTGCATCTATGTTTGTTGCTTTTGTATCGTTTACCCATAAGCGTTTTTTAGAGTCATATATCTCCTCTTGTCTATGAGGATCTAGAACAAAAGAGTTTATCTTGTTGTATTCTACTCTTTCAAACAAAACTCTATCGACAACCATAGCGAGGATAGCATCTAGTAAAAAAGCACCTTTAAACTTTATTTTTGATATATCTATATTGAACTGTTCAGCTAAATCTTTTTCATCTTTATATGTTATAAGTTTGGCAGATGTTTTGATATTTCTATATTTGTGTGGAATTATGACAGTGTTATACCTTGACATAGTTTTGATAGGTTTAAGTTTGTCTGCTACATATGAGCTCATACTTCCATGCCAACTAAGATGATCTGGACTTATAGGAAGAAGTACGTATACGTTTGGTTTGGCTTTTCTTGTATAGTGAAGAGTAAAAGAGCTTGTCTCAAGGATCCATACAGGTGCTTTTTGGTCTAACTGTGCTAAAGGAACGCCTATGTTTCCACCACAAACAGAACCCTTATCTTCAAGTAGATGTTGCAGCATTTGCGTTGTAGTAGTTTTACCATTTGTACCACTTATCCAGATTTTAAGTGTCATAACATCAGAAAAATAATCATATTCGCTGATAAGGTTATTTGATTTTTGGATGAGTTCGTGTGATGGTGGTATACCTGGAGATGTAATATCTAGATCTGAGAATTTAGGGTTAAACTCTTTTGTTGGTCTGATGAGGTATCTGTTTTTATCAAACGTAGGTTCCTTATAGTTGTCATCATAAAAAACTGGATCTTTTATAACCTCTGCTAAGGCTCTTGTGGTTTTTCCATAACCAAACAGTGAAACTCTTTTTTTACTCATATCTCTAACCACTCTTTTGCTGTTTTTCTAAGTGCTTCTGGATTTTCAGAAGCAAAAAATTGTAGATTTGTTTTTGTATAATTATTTTTAAAATTATACTCTTTTTCCAGTAACTCAACTATGGCATCACCAGAATGTATAAGTTTTGTTGTATCTCCAAAATAATTTTGTATCTTTGTAGATATAAGTGGAAAGTGTGTACATCCAAGTATAAGGGCTTGGGGAGTTTGTATATCTTTAAAGTAGTGTTTTATAGATTCATTTAAGATAGCTCCATCAAAGATGTTTTCTTCAACAAGAGGTACAAAAAGGGGAGTTGCTTTGGCTTGAAGTTTTGTAAATCCTTTTTGCTTAAGTATACTTGTATATGCTTTTGAGTTTATAGTTGCGTTAGTGCCTATGATAAGGATAGAATCGTTTTTATTTTTTATGGCATTTGAAGTTGCTAAAGCACCAGCTTCTACAACCCCAACAACAGGGCAGTTTGCACTTTCTCTCATCTCAGATAGAGCATAAGCACTGACTGTATTGCAGGCAACGATGATAAGGTCAAGTTCAAAGTTTTTAAAAAATTCAACAGCCTCTATAGCATAACGTATGATTGTGTTTTTATCTTTTGAACCATAAGGAACACGTGCAGTATCACCGAAGTAGATGATCTCTTCAAAGAGTTTGTGATGTAGTAGGGATTTTACAACTGTTAAACCACCTATACCACTATCAAAAACTCCTACTTTCATTATTTGTCCGTGTTCATGCTTTCTAGGAACTCTGCATTTGTGTCTTTTTTACCCATAGTGTTGTAGATAAACTTAAGAGCTTCAACTTCATTGTCTTGTTTGTGTAGCATTTGACGAAGTATAAACACTTTTTGTAAAGTCTCTTTACCTATAAGTAGTTCATCTTTACGAGTACCAGATTTTAGTATATCTATAGCTGGGAATATACGTCTATCTGCTATTTTTCTATCAAGAACTACTTCCATGTTTCCTGTACCTTTGAACTCTTCAAAGATAACTTCATCCATACGACTTCCAGTATCTACAAGTGCAGTCGCGATAATAGTTAAACTACCACCATTTTCGATGTTACGAGCCGCTCCAAAGAAGCGTTTTGGTTTGTGGAGTGCATTTGCATCCACCCCACCAGATAGTACTTTACCACTTGAAGGCGTAACTGTGTTGTAAGCACGAGCAAGACGAGTGATAGAGTCTAGCAGTATAACTACATCACGACCCATCTCAACACGACGTTTTGCTTTTTCTATAACCATCTCTGCAACTTTTACGTGATTTTTTGCAGGCATATCAAAAGTTGAAGAGTATACTTCCCCTTTCACGCTACGCTCCATATCTGTTACCTCTTCAGGTCTTTCATCAACAAGTAGCACCATCAAGTCTATCTCTGCATGATTTGCACTTATACCGTGAGCTATCTCTTTTAAAAGTTCTGTTTTACCACTTCTTGGAGGTGCAACTATAAGTCCACGTTGACCTTTTCCTATAGGAGAAAAGAGGTCAAGCATACGACCTGTGAGACCTTTTTCTCTGTACTCTAGTTTTATCTGTGCTTCTGGATAAAGTGGAACAAGGTTTTCAAAAAGTGGGCGTTTTTTAGATTCTTCTGGAGGAAGACCATTTACAGCTTCTATCTTTATAAGAGCATAGTAACGCTCTTGATCTTTTGGAGGGCGTACTTGACCTGTTACCACATCACCATTTCTTAGTGCGAAACGTTTTATCTGAGTGTTTGAAACGTAAGCATCATTTATAGATTCATTGAAAGATTTGTCTATAGAACGGATGAAACCGTAACCATCTTGCATAATCTCTAAGATTCCAGAGAAAAGTATAAATCCACCTTGAGCAGTTTGTGCCTTAAGTATCTCAAAGATAACATCTTGGCGTTTAAGTTCTTGAGGGTGTTCAACTCCAAGTTCTTCAGCTATATTTATCAGTTCTTCTATACTTTTTGTACGTAACTCTTCTACGCTTGAACCTTTTACAGGTGTATGTGTTCTTTTAGAGTTATTGTTTCTGTTGTTGTTTTTATTGTTATTTTGTTTGTTGTTTCTACGAGGTTGTGATTCTGTGTTTTCACTCATATAGTGTCTGCCTTAGATTATTTGTGATTTTGTGTAAGAGAAAGATTTAAGATACCTTGCATATCTTATGTTTGTGTAATTTTACACTAATTATGGTTTTAATGTCAAGGTTTGAGCTTTTCACAAATAATTTCATAACAATTGTTACAGTAATTGATTTTCTTTTAAAATTTGCAAAATGATTTTATCATCAATATTTTCTAGCTCATTTTTTGAGTACATACTCATAAGGTATAAAGTTTCATTAGTATCGATATGATAGTAAATAATTCTAAACCCACCACTTTTACCTGTTGGAATCGAACTGTTTGCTAGTCTAATTTTATAACAACTATGACCTAGCTCAATCCCAGACTTTGGATTTTCAAGTAGCTCTTGTTTTAAAATTTTCAAATCAGATGGAAGTTGTTTATATTTTTTAAAAAGTTTTTTAACGTCCCTTTCAAAATAGCTAAGAGTTTTAATG
>Ga0256827_10002540_pt1 | contig 11702 bp, 9 predicted proteins | sample CV84metaG_FD_185977 | JGI IMG/M metagenome (GOLD analysis project Ga0256827, IMG submission 185977) | Hydrothermal vent microbial communities from East Pacific Rise, Pacific Ocean - CV84 | ecosystem: Environmental > Aquatic > Marine > Hydrothermal vents | place: Pacific Ocean: East Pacific Rise... | reverse complement strand
CAACAGGTGAATACAGTGTAACTATAGAGACTTCAACACCTTCACAGTTTTTTGTGACACCTGGGCATAGACCTGTAGCAGATAGTTCTCGATATATGTTAGTACGTGGGGCTTTAGTAAAAGGTGCAGATGACATTATTACAACGATAGAAGATGGAGATGCAGAGGGATATGAAAAGTTTCAAAATGCAAAAATTGCCTCTGCATTTGATAGATATGTTGCATCAATGTTTTTTAATTTTGATACAGGACTAAATGTCTCTATACTAAAAGAAGAAAATGGTGATCCACTTGTTTTTGTACAGGGAAACAATAGTCTTAAGTTACGTGCATATATAGGACCTAAAGAAAATAACATACTTAAAGCAATCAATCCAGAACTTACAGATGCTATTGAGTTTGGTTGGTTTTCCTTCCTTTCAAAACCATTCTATAAAGTTCTTTTATGGATAAATTCTTATGTAGGTAATTGGGGTTGGGCTATTATACTCTTTACGTTACTTGTCAAATTAATTCTTTTTCCTCTTTCCTATAAGGGAATGATGTCTATGCAAAAACTAAAAGATTTAGCACCTAAAATGAAAGAGATGAAAGAGAAGTATAAAGGTGATCCTGCGAAAATGAATGTAAAAATGATGGAAATGTATAAAAAAGAAGGTGCTAACCCTATGGGTGGATGTCTTCCTATGCTTCTACAAATTCCTGTATTTTTTGCACTTTATAGAGTACTTTTAAATGCAGATGAATTACAAGGTGCGCATTGGATTCATGGTTGGATAGAAAACTTGGCTGTGATGGACCCTTATTATATTCTTCCTCTTTTGATGGGGGCATCTATGTGGTTCCAACAACGTATTACACCAACAACAATGCAAGACCCATTGCAAGAGAAAATTTTTAAATTCTTCCCTGTAATTATGACAGTATTCTTTATTTACTTCCCTGCAGGACTTGTGCTATACTGGTTAGTGAATAACTTATTTACTATTGCTCAGCAATATTTTATCAATCATATGTATGCTAAACATAAGGAGATGGCTAGTTCATCAAACAAATAAATTAAAGGATTAACGAATGACAAAGGTCGAAGCACCGACACTAGAAGAAGCTTATAAAAAAGCTTCTTTGGTGTTAGAATGTTCTATTTCTGAACTTCAATGTGAAGTTGTGCAGCACCCAAATAATGGAATTTTAGGCTTTTTGAAAAAAAATGCCATCATTGTAGCTACTCGTAAAAATACAACATCTGAATCTAAAAAGAAAGAGTATGTACGTGTACCAAGTATGGAAGAGCGTACAGCATCTAGAATTATAGATGCCGTCAAAGAAGATACATCGAAAGAAAAAATATTAGATAAATCTTTAAATGAAGATTCGCAATTAAAAAAAGATATCATTGTAGATGCTTTCTTTGAAGATAAAACAGAAGAAAAAGTATCGAAAACAGTTGAAGAAACTGAGAATATTGTGTATGATGAACTTGCACAAATGATTGAAGCAGATTTAAAAGAGCTTCTTTCTTATTCTTGTTTTGAAATTGATGTTGTTGAAGTTGATGTGATAGATAATATGGCATTGATTTTTATTGATGGAGAAGATGCCGCCCTTTTAATAGGAAAAGAAGGGTATAGATATAATGCTTTATCCTATATGTTATTTAACTGGTTACATAGTAAGTATGAATTATTTATTAAGTTAGAAATTGCAGAATTTTTGACAACACAACAAGAAATGATAAAAGCATATATGAAGCCTGTCATTGAAACTATTGAAAAAACAGGACGAGGGAAAACACGTTTTTTAGATGGTATTTTAGTTCAGATTGCACTAGAACAGTTAAGAGAGCGTTTTCCTGATAAATATGTAGCAGTAAAAACAAGTAAAGATGGCAAAAAATTTGTAGTTATTAATGAGTTTAATACAAAAAGTAATGGGTAAATCTATAGATTTTCATAATTCTATTGTAGCTATTGCTACTGCACAAGGTGTCTCATCAATTTCTATCATTAGAGTGAGTGGCGAGGCTGCCTTAGAGGTTGCCCATAAAGTCTCTCATCTTAATAAAATTACTCCTCGTCATGCACATTTAACTTCACTTTATACACAATATAATGAACTTATAGATCATGCTATTATGATTTATTTTGCGGCACCGCATTCATTTACAGGAGAAGAGATTGTAGAGTTTCAATGTCATGGTGGAATGATAGTAGCTCAAGAGATATTGGATACAATTTTAGCATATGGTGTGCGATTAGCAGAGCCAGGGGAATTTTCAAAAAGAGCTTTTCTTAATGGTAAAATTGATTTGACAGAAGCAGAGGCTATCTCTAAATTGATAGAAGCAAAATCCGTAGATGCTGCGAAAATTTTAGCTAAGCAGATGAAAGGTGAACTTAAAACTTTTGTAGATGAGAGTAGAGAGGCATTATTACGCTCATTGGCATACTCTGAAGTGATGATAGATTATGCAGAAGAGGATATTCCTGATGACATTATGCAAAGTATTATCACTCAGCTAGATAGTTTGACGTTAAATATTGATAAAATTGTTGATGCAAGTTATAGGCGTAGAGGTCTTATTGAGGGGTTTAAAGTAGCTATTATTGGTAAACCTAATGTAGGTAAAAGTTCACTACTTAATGCTTTGCTAAGTTATGATAGAGCCATTGTATCAGATATTGCAGGAACTACTAGAGATACTATAGAAGAGCAAGTACGTATTGGGTCTCACATTATAAGGCTAGTAGATACTGCAGGTATTAGGGATTCTGATGATACTATAGAAAAGATTGGTATTGAACGATCTTTATCTTCAATCAGTGATGCAGATGTAGTGATAGCCCTTTTTGATAGTTCTCGTCTTTTTGATAAAGAAGATAAAAAGATGTTAGAGTTATTAGGAGAGCTAAAAGAGAAGCATGTAATCGTAGCACTAAATAAAACGGACTTAGAGAATCATTTTAGAGTAGAAAATTTGGTAGGCTATGAAGTACTAGAAGTAAGTGCTAAAAGATCATTTAAACACCTCACAGATAAACTAGAAAAACTTTTTGATGGTATAGGTGAGTGTGAAGAGCTAATGTTAATATCTGCTAGGCAAATAGAAGCGGTGACACGAACTAAAAGGTCTATTTTAGAAGCAAAAGAACCATTATTAAATGGTGAATTAGAATTCTTCTCTTATCATTTACAAGAAGCTGTAAAATCTATCTCTTCTATTTCAAAACCATATGATAGTGAAGAGATACTAGATAAAATGTTTGGTGAATTTTGTTTAGGTAAATAAGAGTAGAAGTAATCAGGATTAGATAAAATACTCTATGGAAAATATAGAATTATATATAATACTTGGACTTATTGTTTTCATTATTTGGTTTATAGTTAATACAATTAGGTACTATCGTGGTGAAAAAAGAAAAGTAAAACATTTACATCGGTTTGCAGAAGAGGGTGAAGTCGATTCTCAGCATAATCTAGCAAAACGTTACCAAGAAGGTGATATGGTAAAAAAAGATTCTGAAAAAGCTGCTTTTTGGTATCAAAGAGCAGCTTTTAAAGGGGACAAAGAGGCAAAAGAGCATTTAGACGCTTTTTTAAAAGATAAAAAAAATAGGCTAAAGAAAAAAAAATGTTAATTGTGTATAATTAAACATTAAAAAATAGGGATATTAAAAAATGATACAAAAAATAGTTACACTTTCGGTTTTTACAATACTTTTGACCTTTACGGGTTGTGCGAGAAAACAACTTGTTATTCCTCAAGAAGATAATAGTGCGAGTATACACTCTTCTAATACTTGGGCAAAAGAAACGAATGTTGAAGAGAATGTCGATATATCAGATTTAGAAGAAGAGAAAGGAAATGTTTCTTTAGAACAAGAGACAGCTATTCAAGAAAATAAAGTAAAAACAAAAATGGAGCGTATTACTTTCCCTGTTGCCGAATACAATCGTTTATCTAAAAATGGAAAAGGTACTGTGAAAGGTATGATTTATTTAAAAGATGCCTATGAAAGAGCGATACCTGGAAAATCAACAAGACTTTATTTAAACCCTATTACGTCATATTCTAAGCAGTGGTATAATGAAAGTTATATTGGTGGATATAAGATGCAAAAAGCAGATGATAGATTATTTAATTATCTAAGATTTACTGCTTCTGATGCGGAAGGTAGATATGCCTTTTATGGTGTACCAACAGGAAGATATTACTTGATTGGAACAGTCAAATGTGGTACTGAATGTGGTTATTCAACACCTAAAAGTATACGTATAGCGACAGAAGTAAGTGTATCTGGTAATCAAGTGGTAGAAAAGAATCTAAGTCGCTTAGTAGAGTAACTTATCTTTTAGGATAAGCTTTCTCTAATGCTTTATAAAGTCCTTCAGGACTTATAGTATCATTTCTCTCTAATATACTTTGCATAGTAACATTATCTTCTTGCCCATTCCATATTTTAATATAAGACCCATCTTTATAACCATGATCTTGTCTAAATTTATTTAAAATATTTTTACCTACATAGAGTTTATATAAAGTATCTAGGTTAAGTCCTGATTGTATCGCTACATCCATAAATGACTCCACTAGTTTTTCTGTTTTACTTTCACAAAAAAGTGTTTTCATCAAAACTTCTATAACTTCAATTTGTTCATAATAATTTTTTGTTGTAGGTACAATATCTGCAATAAAGTTTGGGAAATTTGATAAGGTATGTATATGTAATGCCAAATCTTCTATACTCCCTATATTTTTTATCTTATAGTCTTCTAAAGCTTGAGACATAATAAAATGCCAAATATCTACAGCTTCAATTTGAATATTTGCATAGTCAGGCTGAGCATCAATATTTTTCCAATGTTTCCATGGATATGACTCTATGAGTTCTGCACATTCTAGGTAAGTACAACGTTTCCAATTAATAATCTTACCATTTTTAGTTATACCTTTTTCCCAGCCTTTACCATTGGTACTATCATTGAGTTCTTGTTGGAGTTGCAACATTTGTAAAATCTTATCCATATAGGTATCCCTTATTATTTGATTAGAGTAAGATTGTATCAAAAATAGCCTTGTCGCATGAAATTTATTTAAAATTTATTCTTGGAATAGTTTAAATATGCTATGATTATTGAATTACTTGAAGGTTACTAAATGCTCATGAAATTATTGATAGCGATACTTCTTATATTTGCTATATTCACAATTATCAATCCTACTTTTGAACTCTCTAAACAAGAAGTTACTGTACGTAAAGCACCATTAATGGATATTAATTTTGCAAAAACAGAAGCACTCTCTTATCTTAATGACTTACGTAGTGGTGCAGGTATGGAAAAGTTAGCAATAAACGATAATCTGAATGCAGCAGCAAGAGCACATGCAAAGTATATGTTAATCAATAATGAGTCAGGTCATTATGAAATAGAAGGTCATAGTGGATTTACAGGAGAGCTTCCAGTAGATAGAGCTTTAAAAACTGGGTATCTCTCTATGCAGGTGAGTGAAAATGTTTCGGCATCAAGTAGAAATGCAGATGAATCGATTGATGGCTTATTTTCTGCTATATATCATAGATTTGGATTTTTGAGTACGACTATGAATGAAATTGGTTTAGGTATTGTGCAAGATAAATATAATACGGATAAAACAGCCTTTACATATCTTATGGGAAATAGTGACTTAAATAGACTTTGTACTATGAAAAGTTTTACTAAAGTAGGTGGATATTATAAAGGATGTAAAGATAAAGAACATCGTCAAAAGAAGGAAGATGTTGATCGAGCTTTAGACTATGCGAAACAAACAAGTCCCGATATCATTATCTACCCTTATGATGAACAAAGGGCAGTGCCTCCAGTATTTTATGCAGAAGAGCCAGATCCTTTACCTGATTATGATGTGAGTGGTTTCCCAATTAGTGTAGAGTTTAATGACTATTTTTATAAAGATGTGACACTTTTATCGTTTACTTTATCTGACAATGATGGTCACAGTATTCCTGTGCTTTCTATGGATAAGAAAAGTGATATTAATCAACATCTTACAAAATATCAATATGCTATTTTCCCTCTTAAGAGGCTTGAGTATAATTCAAAATATTATGCCAAAATAGAATATAAAATAAAAAATGAAGTCAAAGAAAAAACATGGGGCTTTTATACAACACGTATTCAGGATGAATTTTATAAAATGGATAAGTTGTATGATGAATTGACTATTAGCCCTAATCGACGCTATGTTATTTATTTCCCTCCTGTTGATGCTCATGATCTACTTAAGGATTTACAGTTTCCATCGGGTGTAGATATTCAATTTTTAGATCACAACACTATTAGACTTTCACTTATGAGTGAAGCAATGTCTAAAGATATTGAAGAGTTTGTATTAGATACAGGTACAAGAAAACTAAAGGTTATAGTAAAGCGTTAACCCCGTACCTCTAAAAGTTTTTCTTTATGATATTTAAGATTATCCTACTATCTTTTTCACCAAACTCTTCAAACTCTTCACCTCACCCCAAACTTTAAGTTTTTGTATTATCTCATTAGGTACACTAAGCTCAGTTAAACTCAACACTTCTAAGTAAATCTCTAATAACTTTTTAGTTCCTTTGATAGGCTCATCATTCATGTTAGCTATCATGGCAGAGAGTAGGGTATGTAGTCCTTGATTATGTAGGGTGGAGAGGTTTAGTATGTTACTTACTACTAGATCTGTGAATCGTTTGAGTGGGGCGTATTCGTTGTATTCTAGTTTGCCTAAAGTTTCACCTAGTAGTTGGTGGTTCATGGTGCCCTCTAGGGTGGCTTTGTGCCAGAGTTCTGAGGTTAGTTGTCGTGTTGTTTTATTTTCTTGTGTCAAAATATAGGCTAAGAAGAGATACTCTATCTCTCCAAAATTATCCCAAATATCTATAAGGGCTAATGAGATACCCTCTAGTGCTTTTGTAGTATATGTATCACTATAGTTTTTTGCTGTATGTATAATTATATTTTGTAGTAAAAATCTAGGTATGGTTGGTGCTAAGTACAAATAGTTACAAATATCATAAGAAGATATCTCATAACCCGTGATACTTGAATGTTTAAATATAGACTCAAAAGGTAGATTTTCTACTATACGTTTACGTTCTATGATAAACTTAGGGGACATAACACTTTTTTTAACTTTTACACCTTTCTCCCAATCTTCATACTCCCATGGCTCTCTATATGCACGCCATTTTGGTAGAGATAATATGCTATGAGTTGTCTTATCAGTATTAAATTCTTCTGTAAATTTTTGTGCATCGATATCATCTCCTCTTCTTAAAACAGCAACGAGCCAATATTCGGGATGGATGACTTGTTTCATATCAAGAGGAGTATTATTAAATAAATATGAAAAGATATTTGTAAATTCTGTATTTGTAATATCTATATGATTAGAGATATCTAAGACTCTTGATAATGCTATTTGTATATCTAAAAGATGTATGTTATTAGTATTTTTTTCAACATTTTCTATACGACTTAATAATGTTGAAAGTTCTATCCAACATGGTGAATGTGTAGGAGTAGATAGAGGGATAAAAGTAAATTTTGAGTTTATCATCTCTAATAATAATTGAGCTTGTGTACTTTCAATGTACCCAAATGCTTTTCGTTTTTGTATCTTTGTAGTTATTTTATTATTATTTAGTGCGTAGTTTGTTGCTTCAGTAGGGTAACCTATAGCTTCTTCTAATTCCATGCTAGCACTCCATGAAGTACGAAGACCATAGGTAGAGAAAAACTTCATTAGTTCATTATAATTTTTCTTAGTAGTTGCTAATGATGATGGGAAAGTCTTTCTTAAAAACATAGCAAATTCTAAAAATACAACAGCCATCAAAGCTACAATTTTACTAGGGTTTGAAACTTCATTATGCATACTTGCATAGCATTTTAAAGCTCTTTGAAATACAGGTTCAAGTTTATCTATATTATCTTCAGTTACAAGTTTTTTTAGTTTTGGAAGTAGTGCTACAAATAAGTCAAAATCATAAATATTCTTCTGTTCAAATACCCCTGAAAAGAAAAACACCATCTCATCAAAACTCTCAGGGTAGACGATACGGTTGTCCTCTCGTATGTGTTGAGGAGGTGTTATCTCTATAGTCTCTTCTCCAGTACTTACTTCTTCTAGCTCTGGTAGTAGCTGTTTGGTACTGTGGTAGAGCCCTTCTGTGTAGATGGCTATCTCATCTAAGATGATAGGTGTCTCTAGTAACTTATGTTTGGCTAGGAGTTTGATGGTTTTTGTCTGTAGGCTCTCGTCTTCTTGTAATAGTGCTTGGGTGGCTAAGATGGCTAGTGCCTCTTTATGAGTAGGGTATGCTTTTATGAGTACATCTATGAGACCTAGTGTAGCATTGACCACCGCTTTGACACTCCAGCTAAGTAGGAGTGGCACTTGTTCCATGAAGCCCTCTACATCAAAACTAGGTTCTTTATGGATACGTTTGAGGTATTTGAGGGTTTGGTTGATGGGTTTGGAGTGTTGAGTTTGGAGAACTAATAATAGGGTATCTTGTAGAGATATAAGCTCTTCATTAGAAGGGCTCAATGCCTCTATTAGTTTGAAAAAATATCCCGTTATCGATCTATTGTTAAAACGAGTAGTTGTGAGTATCGCTTCATTAAGTACTCTAATTTTGTCTATACTTTTTTTTTGGATAAGCTCTTTAAAAGTCTTGATCCAAGCATCACCTTTACCTTCATAATGATTGTGTATTAAGTTTTCGTATTTAAATAGATACCAAATATGCTCATCCAGCGTAATAGAAGGGATATCAGATATTGAGACAAATTTAAATCTAGAGAGAGCATCAACGGCTTCTTCTATAGTAGGATGTTTATAGCCGTATTCTATACATTTGAGTTGTATGTAATAATTATGCTTGAAATAAAAATCATCTTTATCTTCATATATCCATTTTGGGAAGTACCATGAGAGTATATCATACTGATACAGTATATCATAGAGCAAATATATACCTTTATTCGAGTTATTATAAAGGAAGTAAGTGAGAGCTAGTTTTAAATCTAATATTTTAAACTTTGTAAAATCTTCTGTTTGAAAAAATTTTCTAGTTTCTGTACCATTATCTTCTTTTCTATAGTGTTCTTCAAGACTTTCTACATGGTCATTTTCAATAGTTTTACCTAGCATCTCTATTGTCTCTGTCAAATTTGGTTTATTTTTAGGGTCAAGTTGTTTGAAATATGTTATAAGTTCATTTATACTCGAGGTATAAAAAAGTTCTATAAATTCTTCACTAATACTCACTTCACCATCTCCTTAGCATTTTTTATAACCAAATCCATATTATAAATTTCAAGTTTTTTATTCATCTTTTGAAAGCTTGCCGATTCCAAATCAATTGTAGAACCATTATTTAGATATATTCTAGGGTACAGTATAGGTGGTTTGAAAATAGTTTTTATCTCTCGTATCTGGTTCCATTTATAAAAATCAATCTTCCCTTTTCTTCTTGAAAATATCTCTAAACCATTTTCTGTAACTTTAGCATCTAATCCATTATATAAATTTAATCCAAATCCTATCCAAACAAAAAATATAAAAAGTAAATAAACGCTAACAAAAGAAAGAATAATTATGGCTATCCAATACAAAATATCCCACCAGGTTATCATCTCATGCATCTTTCATCATCTCCCTAACAGCCAAAACATGCTTACACTCCCCACGTGTTCCTTGATACTTACTATACCACTGGCAAGTACACTTCGCCTCATTGTTCTCTATGATGACTAGATGTTCTACCCCACTGCCTGCAACTCTGGCTTCTACTTTGCCTCGCTCGTTAAAAGTAACTTTAACTAGGTTTTTTTCTATGAGCTTTTTAGCACCTTTAAGACGTGGGTTAAGCGTGAGGATGTGTGAGAGCTTAAATGGCAACTGTCGGTAAAAATAAGCTCCTCTGTCTAGGTCGTAGCCTAGTAAGCCCATGGCAGAGAGCTTAGAGGTGAGCTGTTCTGTCTCCTCTTTGTCCTTGCCTATACGTATGGGTAGGAGGGTGGGGCTAAAAGTTTCATTGGCATGTCCGAAGTTACTAAAACGCTCTATGATAGTCTCATCTATCTCTTCCATAAGCTCTCCTAGCTGAGTACCCTCACCAGAGAAGCCACGGTAGGCATCTCTAGAGATAGTCAGAGAGAATACCACTGTATCAAAGTAGAGTTGCCATGTACTAGAGAGCCCCTCTTCATGCTCATATACTTTGAGCTCTGTAAGAAGTGGAAGCAGAGGTTCTAAGAGGCGTAGACGGTTGATAGCACCTATGAGCAGGGCATCTTTTTGTGCCATAGGACTAAAGCTGTATTTATTTGCACGTTTTATGAGGTAGTAGTCAGTCTTGACTATGCCTTTGGGTATAGAGCGAAAGAGCTGTATGGCTTGGAGTCTGTTGAGTGTTGCATGGTGGTAAGCGTGAGCCATATAGTGTTGTACAGCTGTGAGGGACTTGATCCAACGTGTAGGGAGTTTTACCTTTTTTTCGGTGACTTTGTGTTTCTCTGTAGTGACTTCAACGGACTTAGAGCCTACATGCAGTGAAAAGTCACTACTCTTACTCACACGCCCAAGTGCCGATATCATCTCTTGGTTGAAGTCTACATTGGTTGTGCCACTTGCTACAAATGCCTCTTTTTGACCCTCTTCAGTGACATCTACTCTGGCATACACTCCTGCACACTGAGAAAAACCTTCAAAACGTATCTGTTCCCCACCGACTGTGACGATGGGGTCTCGCATGGCTTCTAGCTGTGCAGCAGTGAGGATGTAGTTAGATTTTACGACATTAGCAAGGTTTACCAAACAGCGTGCTACGATGTATGGGTTGCTTATAGTACCTTGAAAAAAGCAGGGTAGGTTAGCACTAGGGAGCTCTGAGTAGTTGGAGAGAAAAAGTTCAGACTTTTCATCAGACTCTCTGAGCAAAGAAGCAAAAGAGTAGGCATAGGTAAAACTATCTGTGGCACTCATACTAACCTCGTATATCTAAAAAGTTCTTTGTACTGATATCATCCCATGGTTTATTGAGCTTAACAAAGGCTTCGTAGCTCTCTAGGGCTCGTTTGAAGTCGGCACTTTTTGTGCTCTCCTCTTTGAGTACTTCTGCTAGGGCTACTTTTGCTGCATCCATCATCTCTTTAGGGAATGTTTTTATCTGTACACTTTTGGGGAGTTCTTGGAGTGCTTTGGCATTTTTGTATCTAAACTCTTGGAGCATCGTACTTGTCATCTCTTCACTAGCAGCCGTGATGATGGCTCTATGTTCATCACTGAGCTTCTCCCATCGTGCTTTGTTAAAGGTAATTTCCAAGATGCTCCCTGGTTCATGCCAGCCTGTGTAGTAGTAAGGAGCTGCTTTGGCAAAGCCCATCATGCTGTCTAGGGCTGGGCCTACCCATTCGGTGGCATCTATGGTACCACGCTCCAAAGAGGTATATATCTCTCCTGCAGGTAGTAACACTGGGTTAACGCCCAGTTTCTTCATCACCTCACCACCAAGCCCTGGGATACGCATTTTAAGTCCTTTGAGGTCAGCTAGAGAGTTGATAGGTTTTTTAAACCATCCACCCATCTGAGGGCCTGTGGTTCCACCTATGAGAGGGTAGAGGTTGAACTTACCGTACATCTCACGCCAAAG
>Ga0256827_10002538_pt1 | contig 11707 bp, 11 predicted proteins | sample CV84metaG_FD_185977 | JGI IMG/M metagenome (GOLD analysis project Ga0256827, IMG submission 185977) | Hydrothermal vent microbial communities from East Pacific Rise, Pacific Ocean - CV84 | ecosystem: Environmental > Aquatic > Marine > Hydrothermal vents | place: Pacific Ocean: East Pacific Rise... | reverse complement strand
CTATGGCTTGTGAAAAAATCGGAACTATTGGTGGCAATACATTTAGATGTAATGATGTTACAATGAGTATGGATGAGTTACAAGATAATTATTTTAATACATTTAAAAGAGTTATTGAAAGAGATATCTAAAACTATACATAGAACTAATGCTGCTGCACAAGCTCTTTTGATATATTATTACTAACAAGTACTGTTTAATAAACAAAATTATATAATATTGCTTAATATAATATACAAAAGGAAGTTTTATGCTAGATAAATTATTTGAAAAATCAAATCAAATTTTAAAACTTCAAAATTATTAGTATAAAAGATACTTTTTTTATACAATTGATTTTACAGATAAAATGATATGTATATTATGTAGTCGTGGTGTTGGTAAGACTACAGTTATCATTCAGTATTTAAATTCACTAAATATAGAAAAAAGTAAAAAATTATACTTTTCTGCAGATAGCTAAAGGAGATAATATATTTTCAAAACCACAAAAACTTTATCTTAATAATCCAAACTTGAGCTTTAGTTATTGTGAGTCAAATAAAAGATATAAAAAATAGTTTTGTAGTAGCAGATGATATAGAGATTGGTTTTTCTAAGAAGATTCCGTTGTGGGCATTTGGCTTCTTATATTAAAAGCTAAGTTTTTTAAAGATATCACTCTGAAATAAAATTCAGAATGATAATAAATGATAACCTATTTTAGGTTTTCAAATGGTGCAGTAATAACTTGTTTACGAGTTACTGTATATGGAACTAATGCTGCTGCACGAGCTCTTTTGATTACTGTAGCGATCATGTCTTGATGTCTTTTACAGTTACCAGTTAAACGACGAGGCATAATTTTATATCTTTCTGAAAGTGAAAAGCGTAATGCTCCTACATCTTTATAATCCATAAAATCTACTTTTGCTTCACAATATTTACAAAATCTTTTTTTGTATTTTCTTCTTTCTGCCATGGTATTTCCTTTTTGTTATTTATTTTCTAAAATGGAATTTCATCTTCATCGATGTCAATCACTGGAACCTGGTTAGAACTTGGCATTTGCTGAGCAGGAGCTTGGTAAGACTGTTGCGCTTGAGGCTTTTGTCCATAACTTTGCTGTTGTTGCTGAGCAGGAGCTTGATAACTTTGTGCTTGTTGTTGCTGAGGTTGATTACCTTGTGGAGCTTGGTAAGAATTACCACCACCCTGAGGCGCTTGGTTATAATTATTTCCACCACCTTGGTTATCACCTTTAGAATCCAACATTTGCATAGTTTCAACTACCACTGAATGCTTTGAGCGTTTTTGTCCATTTTGATCTGTCCATTGGTCAAAGTTAAGTCTACCTTCTACTAGGATTTTACTCCCTTTTCTAAGGTATTGGTTAGCAATCTCTGCACTTCGTGCAAAAAAAGTAATATCTACAAAACAAACTTCCTCTTTTTTCTCACCATTGCTAGTAAATTTACGGCTTGTTGCAATAGCAGTATTTGCTATTCCCATTCCGCTTTGAGAGTATCTAAGTTCGATATCGCGAGTTAAGTTTCCAACCATAATAACTTTGTTATACATGAATATTCCTTATTTGTTTAATCTTAAGCTTAGAGCTTAAAACTATTCTGCTGCTGGTGCTTCAGCTTCTACTGCTGGAGCTTCAGTTGCTGGTGCTTCTTCTGTTTTAACTTCTTCAGCTTTTGGAGCTTCTGCTACAGGTGCTTCAGTTTTTGCAGCTGACATTTCAGCTTTTTTCTGAGCTTTTGCTACAAGTTGATTAAAAGCAGTAACTTCACGGTTAGTATCGTATTTGATAGTAACAAATCTTAGAAGTTCTTCATTAATACGGAATCTTCTTTCGATTTCAGTGATTGCTGATGGAGCAATAGTGTAATAAATAACATGGAAGTATCCACGCTCATTTTTGTCAATTGGGTATGCAAGTTTTCTCATTCCCATTGAATCAGTAGTAGCGATTTCGCCACCATTTGAAGTGATTACTTCTTCGATAGCTTTAACGCTAGCTTGAATCTCTTCTGCTGTAAGTGTTGGTTTAACGATAACTAAGTTTTCGTAATTTCTCATAGAGTATAATCTCCCTTTGGTATTTTGCCGACAATTAAATGTAAGCTTTTGTTTCCCCTTCGGATCTAAAACATATCATCATAAATAATGATACAAAGAGAAAGGAACGCGGGATTATATCTAAAATAGTCTTAAAAAATTATGATTAAAAAAATATATGGCATTTTGTCATATTATTGGTATTGTTGTTGCTTTTAGTATATAGTTTTAAAATATAAATATAGGAATAAATTTTTATGGCAAAAAGAAAGAAAAAAACAAGTAAGCAAAACTCAAGTACATTGACTTATATGGCGGTAGCTTTAGCCTTTATAGCAATAGTTTTAACATCATTAATTGGTGGATACTACCTAGGTTATAATGATGCTGAGTATGAAGTAACAAAACAGATACGCCACAAAGAGAAGAAAAAATCAGAAATACTTAAAAAATTAGAAAGAAATTCATCAATTAAAAAAGAAAAAAAGTTAAATACAAGGTTGAAAGAAGTTCTTAAAAAAGATAAGAAAGAAGTTTTGAAAATTCAAAAGAAAAAAAGTATTCAAATTAGTGCTTCTCATGAAATAGATGTAGCAACTCTTCCAAAAGCACCAAAAAGGGGCATAACAAGAGTTGTAGGAAAGCCAAAGTTGGCAATAATTATTGATGATGTGAGTGTTATTTCTCAAGTTAACGCTATTAAAAGTTTAAATTTACCTCTTACAATGTCTTTTTTACCACCGAGTAAATATAGACCAAATTCTCCAAAATTAGCAGCTAAAGAGAAGTTTTACATGGTTCATCTACCTATGGAAGCTATGCATTTTACAAAAGAAGAACCATTTACCTTGCGAGTGTCTGATTCACAAAGTATGATACAAAAAAGAATAGATAAAATAAAAAAACTGTTTCCTAAAGTTAAATATATAAATAACCATACGGGAAGTAAATTTACATCAAACGAGTTAGCAGTAAATAAGTTAATATATGCACTTAAAAAATATAAGATAAATTTTATAGATAGTCGTACTATTGCATCGACAAAGGTTCCAGTAGTAATGAAAAACTATGGTTTAAAGTATGTTGCAAGGGATGTGTTTTTAGATCATAAAATGGATAAGGCTTATGTGAAAAAACAGATAAGAGAAGCTATAAAAGTTGCTAAAACCCATGGAACAGCAATAGCAATTGGTCATCCACATGTAAACACAATTATGGCTTTAAATGAGTCCAAAGAACTTTTTAAAGATGTTGATTTAGTACTTGTAAATAAGTTGTACTAGATGTTAATAAATGATTTTAAGTTTGATTTTTCATATAAAGGAAATTTAGATTTATTAGAGTCTAAAAAGGTATCTATAGTTGGTAGTAGAAAGCCTAGTAAATACTCGCGCGAAATCATTCAAAACTTAGCAGCACTTTTTGCTAAGTATGGTGTAGTTATTGTCAGTGGCGGTGCAATGGGAATTGATGCTGTAGCACATACTGGAGCAACTGCATCTAATACAATAGCAGTACTACCGTGTGGCATAAATGTTAGATACCCTAGCGTAAATAAAAACTTACTAAATGCTATAGAAAAAGATGGTCTTTTGCTTAGTCAATTTAAGGATGATGAAAAACCTAGAAATTATTATTTTGTACAGAGAAATGAGGTTGTAGTTAGTTTAGGTGAAATTTTAATTGTAGGTGAAGCAGATTTAAACAGTGGAAGCATGAGAAGTATAGAATTTGCAATAAAGATGAAAAAGAAAATATATGTGCTACCTCAAAGAATAGGTGAAAGCGAGGCTACAAATAAGCTTGTAATGGAAAATAAAGCTGAGTTTATTTACAATCTTGAAAAATTTGTTTTAGATTTTGTTGGTAAAAGTGCTACAAAAATAGAAACAATAAAAGATGATTTTTTATTGTTTTGCGCACAAAATCCAAGTTATGACGAAGCTCTACAAAAGTTTCCAGACAGAGTCTTTGAGGCAGAACTATCTGGTGAGATTGAAGTGAAAAATGGTAAGATATTTACTTAGGATTAAGCTTGGAACTAGGGAGACTTTAACCTTTATCCTTTATTGATATGAGATATATTTTATCTTTTTAAATAGATAATACCACTTTTTTTATAAATAAGCTTTTCATTGTATTGTAAAATTTCAGTCAATAGAGATAAAAAATCATAATCAAAATTTTCTGCAAATTCTCGTAATGACATTTCCTTATTAGATTTAGAATAAATAATTAACATTTTTTGTATTTTTAAATTAAATTTTTCTTTCTGCTTATTAAGAACTTCTTTATTGTTTTTAATTAAACTTTTTATATCTATTGGTTCAATTTTTTTCTGATATATATCTAATACATTTCCTATGAGATTAATATACCACACGCCATCCTTTTTAAAACCATCTATATTTTTTTCTTCTAAATTATTAAGTAGTTCAGAAAAATTATAATTAAAGTTTTTAGCAAATAACCATGCAGATATTTCTGTTATATTTTCTTTTATTTCTACTTTTTGAATCTTTGGTTTGTTTATATTCTTGCTATTTGTATAAAGAATTTTAGGTTCTTCTGATTTATGAAATATTGATGTGATTTTTTCAAACAATATGGCTTTTTTTAAATCTGCATAGGCAATTTCTAATTTTACAAATGTATCTTTAATAGATTGAACTCTATATTGCATGTATAATGGTTGTATCTTATGTTCTAAACCTTCAGAATACGCTATTGCTTTAGCCCATAAACTATTTTCAATTATATCATTATTTATTTCTTCAAGTACATATTCAAATAATAGAGCATCATTTTCTCTATTTTCAATTTCTTTTTTCTTAAAATAATCAAACATAATATAATTCCTTTTCCATTAAACTCAATAAAAAAACCCATTATAAATGGCACAATATAGGCAACTACTATTGTAGATTCCCATATCAAGTATGGGAATGACGAGGTTTTACATCCCTAAATAAGGTTTCAAAACTTCAGGAATATCTATACTTCCATCTTCATTTTGATTATTTTCCATGATAGCTACTAAAGTTCTTCCAACAGCTAAAGAACTACCGTTTAGTGTATGTACAAAGGTATTTTTCTTTCCATCTTTGTAGCGGATTTTTGCTCGTCTTGCTTGGAACTCTCTTGTGTTACTTATAGAAGAGATTTCACGGTAAGTGTTTTGACCAGGGAGCCACACCTCTATGTCAGTTGTATGTGCAGCTGAAAAACCTAAGTCACCTGTACAAAGATTAACTAAACGGTGAGGTAGTTCAAGTGCACTAAGTATGTCAGAAGCGCAAGCAACCATATCATCAAATATAGCCTCACTTTCATCTGGTTTTGCTAGAGTTACTAACTCCACTTTATGAAACTGATGTTGTCTTATCATTCCTCTAGTATCTCGTCCTGCAGCTCCTGCTTCTTTTCTAAAACATGAAGTATATGCAGTCATTTTTAGTGGTAAATCACTCTCTTTTAGTATCTCATCAGAGTAAAGATTTGTTACTGGAACTTCAGCAGTAGGAATTAAAAATAAATCTTGCCCATCCATTTTATATAAATCATCTTCAAATTTTGGAAGTTGCCCAGTACCCTCAAGTGCTTGGCGGTTTACAAGTGCTGGAACACTTACCTCTTCAAAACCTCTTGAACGATTAAAATCTAACATGAAGTTAATAAGTGCGCGCTCAAGTCTAGCACCCATCCCAAACGATGCAGAAAAACGGCTAGTTGCAAGTTTTACACCGCGTTCAAAATCTATCCAACCATTATTTTCTGCAAGTTCCCAATGCTCTTTAGGAGTAAAAGAAAACTCTTTTGGCGTTAAAACTTTTTTTATCTCTATATTATCATCTTCATCTGCACCATCTGGCACTGTATCATCTGGTATGTTTGGTATACTCATAGCTAAAGATTCTAATGCATCTTGCGCTAATCTTTGAATATCTAAAGCTTCAGCTATTACTATTTTATTAGCATCTACACGAGCTTTAAGTTCACTAATATCTTTACCTTCTCGTTTGTAAACACCAAACTCTTTACTCATGCTGTTTTGTAAAGCTTGGAGTGTTTCAAAACTTACTTTTGCTTTTTTTAGTTCTTCATTTTTCACTTTTAAACTATCAAGAAGTTCTTGACTTACATTTTTTCTTCTTAGTTTTGCACTAATGCCATCAAAATCTTTTTGTAGTAGTTTTAAATCTATCATAATTGTTTTTCCTCTTTTATACTAATATATCGTGTGCTATTTGAAATTGGTTCGCAGTCATTAGGTGAATCTTCGGATGAAGTTTTTTAATATCATCAAAAAGTTTTTTGCTCAATTCAAAACCAACTTTATACTCTTGTTCTGCTCCACCATTTTCATTTGCTTCTCTTAGAGCTTCTAACCACTCTTTTGGAACATTTATACCAGGTACATGAGCCGATAAAAACTGTGCAGTGCGAAGTTTTGTTATAGGAAATACTCCTAAAATCAACTCACCTTTTTTATCTTCAGAACAACACTCAGCATTTGCCGCGTCACGAAGTTCTAAAAGTTGAGAAGCATTTTGTATGCTATAAACTGGTTGGGTAATTATACCAATAGCTCCATGTTTTATCTTTTTTTGTATCTTTTTTTGTAATGTTTTTGGATTTTTGGCAAAACTATTTACAACTGCAAAAGGGTATAACTCCTTTGGTCTACATGTAAAGGGTTTACCTGCGTAATCCATTCCATGATTGTAAGCAGATATTATGTCAAGTAAAAGTGTACTTTCAGCTTCAAAAACACCCTTTGCACGAGGCTGATCACTAATAGTAGCCGGATCACCAGTAAGTGCTAAAATAGCGCGAACATCAACCTCATTTGCTCCAAGCAGGTCAGATTGAAGTGCAATCTTATTTCTGTCGCGCATACTCATAGTTGCAATAACTGGCTTGTTAAATCTATCTTGCAACATTTTTGCAGCAAAAAGTGAGTTGTATTTTAGTTTTGCTAGAGGGTTGTCCGTTGTAGAGAAACCATCAACTAGTTTATCTAGTCCTAAGTCCGCAATTTTCTCTATGGTAGGAGCAAAAGTAGGGGAGTGCCCAGGTGTCGTTTCAAGTGTTATGTATGTATCGTTTTTTAGTTTATCTATAAGTGTTTCAAACAAAAAAAATCCTAATTCGCTATAATTGCGACATTATATACAAAAGAGAGAAAATTTATGCTAAAACTTGCTGTTTTTGACTTCGATTCTACACTTATGGATGGAGAAACTATTGATTTTTTTGCAGAGGAACTTGGTCTTGGTGAAAAAGTAGCTGCAATTACTGAAGAAGCTATGAGTGGTAGACTTGATTTTTTTGAGTCATTACAACTTCGTGTTGGGCTTTTAAAAGGTCTTGATTTTTCAGTTGTTGAAAAAATCTCACATAACTTACCATATATGAATGGTGCTAAAGAAACCATAAAAGCCTTAAAAGAAAAAGGTATGACGGTTGTTTGTTTTAGCGGTGGTTTTCGTACAGCTACAACTTATGCAAAAGATATCTTAGGATATGACGCAGATTTTTCAAATGCTCTACATGTAAAGGATTCTAAGCTCACTGGACTTGTTGGTGGTGACATGATGTTTAACTACTCAAAAGGTGATATGCTTAAAAGATTACAAAATATTTTAGGTGTAAGTCAAGAAGAAACTTTAGTATGTGGTGATGGTGCAAATGACTTAAGTATGTTTGCTCATGCTGGAACACGAGTAGCTTTTTGTGCTAGAGAAATTTTAGAGCGTGAAGCAAATATAATAATTAAAACAAAAGATTTGAGATTAATCTTAAAGGAAATATAAAAATGTTAGACAATTCAGTTTGGAGACAATACAACGAAGAAAATAATTTTAGACAAATGATTGCTAGATTTTCAAAAGAAAATATAGACAACTTAATAGAAGACGACAAAGCACTTTATGCAGTTTTAAAAGCTAAAATGACAAAAAAAGAGCTTAGACTTTTTGCCATGGATAGTGCGCAACTTGAAAATGATGAGATGAAAAAAGTTTTTGGTTATAACGATGAAGAGCTTGAAAAAGCTAAGTTTAAATTATATAAAAAATTAAAGCAAGATAAGGTTAGACTTGATTTTAGAGAATCTGGGTTTATAGATTAGTTTTAGCTAGATTCAATTAGATCCCCAGTCAAGCTGAGGATGACGGAGTGTTTAAAGTCACTCTCAGCTTGACTGGGAGTCTAGTAACTACTTGGTAGTTACTAACTGATCTAAATAATCAAACAGTAACTGACTAGCAGCTTCAGTTTGTTTAAACAATTCTATTATTTCATCAGAATGTTTTATTGTTCCATCTTGAAGTAATCTTTTTGCATCTTCAATTAGTTTATGTACATCTTTGTGCGGTACATCTAGTTGTTTATATGATGCTTTATCAGAAAAAGTTTCTTTGCCCTCGTTATCATACCAATGACCTAATTTACATTGATGATAATCAGCTGAAATATCATCTACATTACCTTGTAAAAATGCTGAGTAAGTATTGTTTTTATATATCATATGATCTATTTTTGCCATATTTGCAAATAGTTTATGTGATGTTGATTCTGTACCCAATCCAATCTCTTGCATACTTGAAATCATATCTGCTAAACTATTGCTAAATTCATCAATTTTTGCTTGTGAATCATTGGCAAAAGAATCAATTTTTTCATTGTTTTCAATCATATTCATAGAGTTTTGTTTTAGTACACTAATGTTTGCTTCAACTTCACTTGTAGCTTTTTGAGTGCGTTCTGCAAGTTTTCTAACTTCATCTGCAACAACTGCAAAACCACGACCATGCTCACCAGCTCGTGCAGCTTCAATAGCAGCATTTAGTGCAAGTAGATTTGTTTGATCTGAAATATCTTTAATAAGCACAATTACATTACTAATATCATCAACATTCGAACTTAGACTCTGAGTGGTATCTCTTGTGTCGTTACTCATTTCAGATATATTATTTATAACACTTATAATCTCATCTGTAGTAGATTGAACATCAGAAACAACTGATTGTGCTTTTGCATTTACGCTATTTACTTCTTGAATACTTTCAATGTTTTCATCCATGCTATTTCTAAGATTGTCAGAATTTTTAATAGCTCCAGAGATCATACTATTTGCTAGTTTGAGTGTAAGCTCATTTTTAAGCATAGACTCTTTAATCTCTTTAGCTACCTCTTCTGTTTTTTTACGCTCATCTATCTCTTTAAGTGCTATCTCTTCAACTTTTCCTATAAATATATTAAAACTTTTACTAGCTGAACCTATCTCATCATTACTTTTAACTTTAAGTCTTTTAGAAAGATCAGCATCACCCTCTGCTAATTCTTTAGCCATTGTATCTAACTCTACAATAGGATTTGTTACGGCTCTTTTAATTACGAACATAAGAGCAAATAAAATAATTATGTCTATAAATGCCATAATTGAGATTTGTTGAACAAGTGCTGATTCAGATTTTTTAACTATACTTTTTACAATATCAAGTTTTTGCCCAACTACTGCATAACCGACAGTTTTTCCGGAAAAATCAACAATAGGTTCTGAGATATTAAAGTAATTTTTTGTAATCTGGTAGCTATCTACTTTGTTTACTTGTATACTTTGTAATTCATTTATATAATCTTTGTTTGCTACATCTTCACGAACAGCTAAAGAATAAGCACCAATTTTTGGCATATCTTTTAGTTGTTTAGCAGTAGATAGGTAAGTGTTGTCAAGTAAAATAACTACATCATATCCAAGATCTTTTTTAGCTTTTTTTACAATAGAATTAAGTCCTTGCATAAACTCTACTGAACCTAGGTACTTTCCATCTTCTATAACTGGTGCTAAACCACGAAGAACTAAACCAGCACGACCTAACTCAATAGCTACTAATGGTTGTTTATTCTCTTTAACTCTTAAAATTGTTTTTCTAAAACCACTTAAATCATCGCCAAATTTACTTGGTTTCCATGCACGCAAGAAACTATGTACAGAAGCATCATGTATATGAATTTTTATGTTTTTATAGTTTGTATATGCTTTAAAATCGTGAGAAACATTTTTAAGACCTTCTATTGCAATATCTCTATTGTTGTTTTTTAAGCCCTCTAAAACATAATGATTCTTAGCAATATTTATGGCATTTGTAATACCTATATTTTTCTTAGATGCCATTGCATCTTTAAAAAATGCACGAAGATCTTTTTCCTCTTTAGAAAATGCTTCTTCTTCCATGTTACCAATAGAGTAAAAGTAATTACTTAAAATAATGATAAATCCTATTAATACAGATAAGATTAATGGAATATGTATTTTTTTACTTATAGATAAGTCCTTCATATTGAAGCCTTTTTATTCAAATTATTAAATCTTAATCTTTATTTACTTAAAAATGAATAAAATAAAAATTTAATCTTACAATAAGTAATTATTTAGCTTCAATATCTTATGATTGTATCAAAAGGGGTATATTATGAAAATCAAAACAATAACATTAAGCGTACTTAGTGCAATGCTTTTGGCTACTTCTGCCCAAGCAACCTTGAACTCTGAAAAAATAACACTAAAAGGTAATATGCAAGTTAAGTATAAAAAACTTCCTTCATCTGTAGATAGTATAAATGAAGTTTTTAGTGAGGGTATGTTTTATGGTCGATTGAGAACAAATATGTTCATTTGGAATTGGAAACATGATGACTATGATTCATCTACACATAAAGGGAAAATGAATGATAAGGCTATGGGTATTGGCGGTAGTTTCATCTATAAAACTGCACCATTATCAGGCATAAGTGCAACTGCTGGTTTGTATACTTCTCAAAATCCAACATGGTTTAGAGAAGATGCTGATGATGTTGGATCAGTAAAAGCTGGTAAAGATACTTTTTCTCGTAAAGATGTTAGGGACGATGGAAACTTTGGTATGACAGTTTTAGCACAAGCATATTTACAATATGATGTAGCAAAAACTTCTTTTGTTTTTGGTAGACAACTTGTAGAAACTGTTTTTACAAAATCTAATGATACAAAGATGATACCAAATACTTTTGATGGCTACACGGCTACTATAAAAGACATACCAAAAACAACTATTAAATTGGCTTATTTAGAAAGCCAAAAACTTAGAGATCATACATCTTCTCATGATGTATTAGCTTTTGATGGCTGGAGTTCAAATGATGATTTTTCTGTAAATAAAAATCTTACGGTAGATTTGATAGGTAATGATAATGAATTAATTATTGCAACAGTATCTAATAAGTCTATAAAAAATTTAAAAGTTGAACTAAGCTATGCCATGGTTCCAGATGTACTTAGTAATATTACTTTAGAAAGTCACTATACTATACCAGTTGGTTCTTGGAAAATAATACCTGGATTTAGATATATGAACCAAATGGATGATTTATCTTCTTCTAAACATGATAAAGCGGCTAATAGTAGAACAAAAGGTGTTGCAAACCTTAAAGCAAATAATGATGGATATGACAATAAAAATAGTCTTGACACTTATCTTATTGCATTAAGAACTGACTTTAAAAAAGGTGCTTTTCTTGGTCGTTTAGGTTACTCTAAAATAGCAGACAAAGCAGATATAGTAGCTCCATGGCGAGGTTTCCCAACTGGTGGATTTACAAGAGCAATGGCACAGTA
>Ga0256827_10002537_pt1 | contig 11708 bp, 9 predicted proteins | sample CV84metaG_FD_185977 | JGI IMG/M metagenome (GOLD analysis project Ga0256827, IMG submission 185977) | Hydrothermal vent microbial communities from East Pacific Rise, Pacific Ocean - CV84 | ecosystem: Environmental > Aquatic > Marine > Hydrothermal vents | place: Pacific Ocean: East Pacific Rise... | reverse complement strand
GGGTTTCGGGTACGGCCTTTATTCCTTCTGCTGGACCCGAGGTGACGGAAACACGAACATCGGTTACAAATAGTGTTTTGTTCTACCGCGTAAAAGCAACTCCCCCTTTAAGCGAATAGAGTTTGGTTCCTTTATAAATTAAGATGTGTCTAAAGTGAGGTTCCCCCTCATTTTAGGCGCATTCTTTTTCAATTGCGGACACTTTGCTTTACACTCTACCATCTTGCGCATAACAGGAGGCGATGCGCTTACTTCGTTTCGTATTCTTTCCATAAATGCAGAAGCTGGAGAGTTGGTTTGGGATGGACCCAAAACATATTCCTGCATTGTTGAACACAAATATTCTCTCTCTGATGCTTCTTGGACGGCGGTATCCACGGCCTCCACCAATCGAACCGTTGTAATTAACATAGATGATGATCAAGGCTTTTTCCGTGTGCGAAAGGATTAGATTTATCTTAAATTAATCGTAAAAAACAGCGAATATTTTCTTGAGCCAAAGTAATTTTATTATATATTTTTATTATGTGTGAGCGATGAGGTGTTGCTTACCGTTTAACAAAAAGGAAGGAGGAAACGTATGAAAAGAAGACGTATGTTTATAACGATGCTTGCCACATTTTTGGTCGGTGTTAGCGTAACATTTGCTACTGAAAATGCAACAGCCACCAAGACCACAACCCCAACGGTAAAAAAATTACCAATTAAGGGAAACACGAAGAGTAAGATTTATCACAAACCTTCGTGTAAATACTATAAAGCTAAAAATACTACGGTTGTATTTAAAACCGAGGCCGAAGCAAAAAAAGCAGGCTATCGACCTTGTAAAAAATGTTTCGCAAAAAAAACAGCGAAAAAAAAGGTGGAGAAAAAAACAAAAAAGCAACCCGTTAAAATATAGCTAAAAAGAGCCCCTCTTAAACGTTGCTTTGAGATGGGCTTTTTTCTCTTCATCATGTTCCTAAATTGAATCGGAATAAATCTTTCCAGAAAGGTAGATTTTTTCCTGATAACCAGTACACCAATAACAGATAACTGGATTTTCAGAACAAGGGAACCGCAGATGACTGAACAGAAGAACCGCAGATGACTGAACAAAGATTTTTGATTTAAGAATCTTTTTGTCCTCTAAAAAATACCGTTCTGGGGTTTTCTTTGCGACTTGGCGCCTTTGCGCGAGTATAAAAAATACCGTTCTGAATATTTAGAAACCCTAAACCCTAAGCTTCTACATCCTAAACAAATTCTAATTTAAAAATAAAAAAATCCAAAAAATCCAGACCGCCTAAAGGCGGAACTACGAACCTTGTTTTCCCTTTTTTGTCCCCTAAAAATACCGTTCTGGTTTTAGCGTTCCTTTAGCGAATTTTAGCGGACAAAAATACCGTTTTGGACATTAAAAAATACCGCCCCAAGTTTCGTGTGTTTAGTGTTTTTCGTGGTTAAAAACATACTGTTCTGGAGATTCGTTCCGATTCGGTTATGAACCGGCTTCGCCTATTTTTCTCCGAAAAATTATCTTTTCGCTTCGCTTCAAGGCGTGGTTAAAAAAATACCGTTCTGGTTTTAGCGTTCTTTTCGCGAGTTTTAGCGGAGAAAAATATTTCTTTCCTGTCGTGAACCGGCTTCGCCTATTTCCTTCGGAAATTATCTTTACGCTTCGCTTCAAGGAGTGCCTTAGTGTTAAATATACTGTTCTGGCGTACCGTTCTGGCACTTCGAAATTCATTATGAACATTCCCTTCGGTCATTATTTGCTTCGCAAATTATTTTCCGCTTCGCTCCAAGCCTTGTTCATCTGTTCAGTCATCTGCGGTTCCCCTGTTCAGTCATCTGCGATTCCCTCGTTTTGGTGTTTAATTAAAAAAAATGATGGTTTCGCTTTCTTAAAGGGTAAAACACTGAGAATATTGCGCCTATTCAAATGAGGATAAAAACTTATTTACTTACAATTTATTTACACGATTTGGAGTACAACGAATGAAGATAAAAACAATTCCTACTGGAGCTTACGAAGAGATCTGCTCGATTGTTTGGAGCAACAACAACCAAGTGCTTATTTTTGACCCGGGCGATGATGCAGAGCTGATTGCGCAAACTCTTTCTGAAAAGGGGCTTTCTGTTGCCGCTTACTGCTGTACGCATGCGCATGCGGATCATATTAATGCGCTTGCCAAACTTTACGCACATTTTCCTGCACCGATTTTAATGCACTCCGCCGATTTAAAATGGGCGTTCTCGCCGGTCAATCAAATCCCACCTCACTACCCCGTTCCACCTCAACCTCAGAATACTGAAATTCTTCCGCTGGAATCCAAAAGCGAGTGGACTTTTTCGGATCTAACTTTTCAAGTAATTCAAACTCCAGGTCACACCCCTGGATGTTGCTGCCTTTATTTTCCAGAAGGACAAATTCTCATTAGCGGCGATACTCTCTTTAAAGGATCGTGCGGTCGAACGGATCTTCCGGGCGGAAACCCTAAACAGATGACTGAATCCCTAAAGATACTCGCAAAACTCCCCATCGAAACTCGCGTTTATCCCGGACACGGTCCCGACACCACCATCGGACTTGAATTGCAAACGAACTTTTTTATGAAACAACACTAGCGCTCTTTTTATGTTAAATTGGATTCACATCGATGAAGATTTTATAGCGGTCGATAAACCAACCGCTCTTTTGTGTGTGCCCGGACGCGGCCCCGACAAAGCGGACTGTTTGCTTAGCCGCGTTCAAGAAACTTATCCTGACGCACTTATGATCCATCGGCTTGATATGGACACTTCAGGTCTTATTCTTTTTGCGTCTTCGCGCGAAGCCCAACGCAACCTTTCCAAACAATTCGAACAGCGCCAAATCTCAAAACAATATGTCGCACTTGTTGAAGGAGTTGTTCCAGAAGAGGAAGGGAAAATTGATGTTGCGCTACGTAAAGACATGACACAACGTTTACCCCCAAAACATCTCATTGACTGCGTGCGCGGAAAATCAGCCATCACCCGCTGGAAGGTTTTAGAACGCACCGCCACCCAAACCCGACTTGCTCTCTTTCCCGAAACGGGTCGATCTCATCAGTTGCGTGTTCATCTTACATCCATCGGATTTCCCATTGTTGGCGACCCCATTTATGGAACCCCTGCAGAGCGTTTAATGCTCCACGCCGAAACACTTCTCTTTTTTCATCCTCGCACCAATCAGCCCATTCAGCTTAAATGCCCCGCACCATTTTAAATTTATTTGAAGGAGACACTATGAACGATCAACTCATTAAAGGACATTTCAAAGGGTTAGACATTGCCTTCACGTATGCCACCACCACGCAACTCGCCAACGAGATTATCATTCGTCACGACTGCGATCCTGTTGCGGCGCATCTACTTGGTCGCGCTCTAACCGGCGGACTCCTCGCTGCCACCATTCAGCCCGAAGGGAACCGCACCAACTTTTGCTGGAAATATCACGGCGCACTAAAAACCATCATTGTCGACGCAGGAACCGACGGCACCGTTCGTGGTCTCATCTCACCTGCGCACTTAAACGAAACCCCCGACGCACACGATGCGCTCTACGGAGAATCCGGCGAACTTAATGTGGTGATCACCAAAGATGGAAAAATCGAAAGCTCTTCCACCACGCCTGTTGCTCTGCACGACGTGGTAAACGATTTAGCCTACCACTACTGCATTTCAGATCAGGTAGAAACCTCGATGAGTGTCCTCATCGGCTTTGCACCCGATCCAAAAAAACCGATAAAAATGGCGCGCGGATGGATGTTGCAAGCCCTTCCGAACACCGATCTAAAACGACTAGATCGCCTTCGTGAACGATTGCAATCCGAAGCCATCCAAACCCAACTCAAGCAACCCAACATTGATTTCAACACCATCGCCAATGCCCTAATCGCCGGCGAAAAAGAGGCTACCGGCATCTATTTTGATGAGTGTCCCACCCCAAAATTTAACTGCACCTGCTCGCAAGAAAAGATGTTTTCCGTCATTCGCAGCCTTCCCATTCCCGAGCGAATGGAACTGGTAAAAGTCAAAGCCCCCGTCCGCATTCGCTGTCAATTCTGTAACCAACTCTACACCCTCAATATCGAAGACTGCATTGTGGCTTGGAACCAAAACCCAAACAAAACAAATAAATAATAGAACAAAAAAAACTAATCTTAAAAAAGATTCTTTTTATTATTTCAATCGAAAATATCCTTTCCCATTTTTATATAAATTTAAACGAGATATATATTTTTTTCTCTCTTCTGATTTCATATCTTTCGGTAAATCCCGAACCACTTTTTCTTGTATTTTTACCGCTTGTTTTAACTTCTTCTCACAAGCATATCCACGAGCAAACAAATCTTGTTTTTGATAGGACGGAATATTTCCTACACGATCCGCATATTTAATAGCTTTTTTCCCATTCCTAATTGAAGGATCCTTTGAAGAAGAATATATTTTTGATAAATATAAAGTGGCTTCTGAATTGCCAAGTTTACAACTCTTTTCATACCAAACAATCGCTCGTAAAAAATCCAACTGTTTTTCATAAATCTTCCCAATTTCTAATGAATCTTTTCCTTTCAAATCATAATCAGCATTATAAACATCTAAAATAATTTGACTTATATTTTTTCTAGAATCGAGTTCGACAGAAAGTTCTTTAATCCATGTTGCGTATTCTTCCTTATTTTTTGGTTTTTGATTATACACAAATATCTTCTTAAAAAGTTCCCACTTATTTGATTTTGTTTTTTCTAACTCCTCATGTATAAGCCACCATTTTTGATGTTCTCCAAAAGTTGCAGGAAAACAAACAACACGAAAAACATCATTTGTCTCCACTTTTGGACCATAAACTTTTATAAGGATTCCTTTTAAAGCTTCTCGATACTCCTTTTTAGTCGATGAATTAAAAATTGTTGAAAGAGATTCTAATTTTATTTCCTCCGTATCAAATACATTTTTCCCTGGCACTATCTTCTTTATTAAAAAATCTTTAGAAGCCCAAGAAGACGTCGTGATTTTTCCGCCATACCCGTACTTCGTAATCTGATAAAAATACTCCCCTTTTACATTTTTAAACGTAGTTTCTGTTTTATTTATTATAATTAAACTAAAATAAACAGGAGAAATAATCTTCTCTTTTTCATATTTTTTATAACGATCTTGCCCGTTATAATCCTCTTCGGATAAATCATCTTTATTTCCATTTTCATATATTGTTGTTTTTATCCTTTTCTTCGAACGCTTCCTTACGGACATTACGAGCATACGAGGCGAAAGAAAAGAATCCGCACAAATCCACTTTTTTATATATATGCGATCTTCGGGTGAAAATTCTGAAAGAGATGCCCACACCATTTTTTTATCTATCTTTTTCAATAATACCTTTTTATGAATTTTATCATATTTTACAATTTGGCATCGAATACTATTCCCATTTACACCCAAAAAATCTCGATACATATCTATTTTCGAATTATCACTCATTCCATTTTTTACAAAAAACAGAAGAACCAATCCTATCCAAAAAATATTTTTCACGACACTCCTCCTCACACTATTATCACACCACCATAAATAAATCTTTATTTTTATTTGACTCTCCTTATAGTCCAACAGAATAAAAAAAATCAAGAAAAAAACAGGTTATAATAACAAGATAAATAGAGTGCATAACCGAAAACAAAATATTTTATTTTAGACATTTAAAAGGGGATATTTTCCCAAAAATAATAATTTAATCAAACAAATGACTTTTGCGAATAAATAATAATCCTCCTGCACCAATCCCAAACAATAACGCTGTTGATGGCTCAGGAATAACAAGCCCTGTCGTTTCGTGAATCCATCCCCATTCATTGTTAAGAGCAACACCGCCACCAATATCGCCAAAAAGACCTCCATAACCTTCCGTAAAAGTATTCACGCCAAGCAATGAATTTCCCTCTAATAACGCTCCTCCTGAATCACCAGGAGCAATTAATGTTTCGAGATCATTCCCCAACCCATCAAGCGAATCTGGCTTATCAAAATCATACAGAAACAAAAGCCCATCTCCATCCGCTTTAAATTCATCAATAACATTAAAACCAAACCGCCGATCTTCCAAAGAGGCATCAGTCGTATATCCATAACTCCCATAACCAGATCGTCCGTAGCCTATCAAAACGGCGGTATCACCCAATGATAGCGATTTACCAAGGGTTGGAAAAAGGATATTTGGCAATGGATCTTTAAAATAAAGTAGTGAAAGATCATGCTGAATAGAAGGATTTTCAAAACCTGTAAAATCAGGATGAATTGTAAAAGAACTTGCAGAATAAGTTCCAATATTCGGAAGATGAAAATCAATTGTTAATCCCTTATCCACTTTACCATCATCATCAAAATCTACATTGTGACCCGCTGTCAATACCCAATGAGGCGAAAGTGCCGATGCTGACCCACGATAAGAAGATCCATTTGCCAAAATCTCTAATGCCCCAACAAACTTGTAAGCACCTTTCGTATCTAAACGATTAGACGGACTATCCTCAGGAAAATCATATTCACCGCCTGCTATAATAGCATTTGCTAAAGGGCAAAGCATAATAAGCAAAGTGGAAATTAAAAGAACAAGAGGTACTCGTCCTATTGTTTCATCATTTTTATGAATTCTCATAATTATCGCTCTTGCGCCTCTTCCTAATTATATCTAAAAAACTTATAATCCCGATTCACCAAAAAATCGCTCCCACCGATTCCTTTAGCTTATCACATGATACACCACATCCTTCATCTTCAAACCTTAAACTCCTTTCCTTTTCTTCTTTCTATGCTCTAGGCTCCACAGACTGTTTTCTAGAGGAGCACAGGTAATCCTTAACGGCGAACAGCCCTAAACCCAATATAATTGCGCTCGTTATCTGAGTCATACCATCCCCCATGAGCGCAACGTGCATAAGATGCATAATAATACCAACCTCCACCTCTAATATCTCGCCCTGAACTCGACGAAGTATTACACCACTCCCATACATTTCCAGACATATCATAAAGCCCATACCTATTCGGGGAAAAACTTCCTACGGGACTTGTGTATGGGTAATCACCAACATCATACAATGGATGATAACTACGAGTGGGGCTGATATCATAGCTATAATATGAATAACTACAATAATTCGCCTTGCTATGGGTAATGGTATCCCCCCAGGGGAAACGTTTCCCTCTTAACCCGCCACGTGCAGCATATTCCCACTCATTACTTGTTGGCAAGCGATAGCCGTTGGCATTAAAATTACAATTAGGCGAACTTTGTCCAGTTTTATAAATATGCCCATTTATCGTATAACATGGTGTTCTGCCCCCCATTTCACTGCGTGCATTGCACCATTTCACGCAATCATACCAATTAACGGTTTGCACTGGATGGTTTGATACCTTGCCAGACCCCACGTTATTGAAATTATAACCATGCAGCAGCGCCCAGTTGTAAACCGTGTCCCACTGCGCCTTGGTGACTTCGGTACGATCCATATAAAAACTGCTGACTGTCAGCGAATAGGCACCATAATCAGGATCGGTTCCACAGTTGGTTCCACCAGGAATACGCACCATTCTAGAAATAGGTCCAGTACTTCCACTCACAACAATGCTTAATGTTCCTACATCAGAATTTACACTCACTGAACCAGAGCTAATTTTTACAAAGAATTCTCCTGCATGACCATAATCTACACGTTGTAACCGAAGGATTGCATCTGTTTCTCCGGGCAGGGGTTTCTCGTTCTGAAACCATTGATAAGTATAGCATCCTATTCCGCCACTGGCTTGCACCGAAAAGGTCACATTATCACCACAAATGGCAGTTTTAGATCTGGGCTGAACAGAAATCGACAACGGAAATGTAGTCGCTTCATAATGCTCCACCCACTCTTCTGTAAAGTAATTAAATGAAAGTATAGAAAGATCTCCAGCTAAATCACCGATCAAACTAAGACCTACATTACAATCAGCGTAGGCACCAAAACGAAAGTCAGCATCGGTAACCGTAGTATTTTGCATCGTTGCTGACCCTGAAATTTCAAGGCGCGGATTGGTATTTACATAAATCCCCGCCGCACCATAAAGTCGACAATCAATCTGTGGTACCAGCGAAACAACCGCATTCCCATTCCCATTTAAGGCAAATGTAAGCGGCACCTTTTCAAACGGTTGCATATTAAAACCTCGATTCATCTGTGTTGTCGGTTGAGCAGAAGGATCGTATACGCCAGAAACCCAGATCATTCCTTGCTGACGAAACCCCGCTAAAAGTGTGGCCGAGCTATCCAATTCAATTTCCGCATTAGCAGTAACACTGCCCGTTATTTCCACTCCAACAGGAACAAGACCTACAGCCGTCCAATACCACCAACTTTTACTCCAAAGTTCCTTTGAAACAGAATCATTGTACGACCCCGAAACAGAAATTTCTGGAACGCAAGAAATATTCAAGTCTCCAGAGAGCTTCGCCTCAAAACGATCTATTGCACCATGATCCATTTTTAATGCAACTTTTAACGAGGGATTAAAGGTAAAACATCCCTCCTGAAGGGAAATATCCAATGCTCCAGAAGAATAAATAGATGTTCCTGAAAAATCAGCACCCAACTCTGGCAAAGGAATAGTTTTATTAATATCCATCGCACTAACTAATGTCCCATTTTCGTCGAATTCCAGAAAAACAGCATCTTCATCCCCCAAAGAAAACGAGCCATTGGTCATCATTTCACCGATACCAACTTCCACGGTACCTAGTGTTAATAAATTGCTCACTGTATTATCGGAAATCGACTCAATACGCCGGTAAAAAATTTCGCTTTCATGTGCAGGAGCAAGATTGGCCAACATTTGCCCCACCTCAAAAGAGGGAGCGTTAGTAGAATAAGAAATAACCACCTCATTCGAGGTTACCGTATCAATCTCCCATCCATTACTAGAGCTAGACATACGAACAGGACCACTACTAAAACGAGCGGCTACTGTAGCCGATAAACCAGACAACCGTTGCCCCGCCCGTTGAGCAGTTGGCGAACCAAAAACAAATAGATTCGTAGCTGCATCAACTTTCTGCTCTAACTCAAATGACCAAATATAGTTAGTGGCATTACCCAACGTGTCTGAAACCGCTAAAATCACTTCCTGCGTTTCACCATAGCTACCCAGAGCTGTATCACCTCCCAAATCTAACACAAGAGAATTGGTCACATAGCTCAATTCAGGCGAGATCAAGGAAAATGTACCGTTAGTCCCAAGCGTCAAGCTTATAGAATTAGTATCGATTCCCGTAGCATCAGAAAGTTCAATATCTACCGAGGAAAATCGCCGCACCCCAAAAGCACCAGCTGATGGATTCGACTCCATTTCCGGCGGTTGCTCATCTAACGCCCGTACTCGAAAAAATGCACAGGAATTATCCAACAGCTCAATCACATGCTGTTGTACTAATGCCTCTGCTTTCGAAGGATAATCAGATACTTCCGTCCAATTATTAGAAGCGAGATCATTACACTCCTCAAGAATGTAGCGAATCCCCGGCACCGTTGACCAAGCCACCTCTCGTTGCGTTGCATTCGTCGTTGAGTATAATGCCATCACTGGATTTGGTAATTCCCAACCAAATAAATTTACTGAAAATAAAAGAAAAACAAGCATCACATTATATTTTTTCATACAAAACTCCTTTAAATACTTTAATACTACTCTTTTTGCCAGAGGGTTGTCAAGCTTAATATAAAAAAGACATCTAAAAAAAAAGAAAAATGAAGGTTAGATCAATAACTATCCTTAAAAGATTTTAAATTTTAATACAGCAAAAGAATTGTTCAGAAAGGCGTTCAGCGCATAATGCTCAAAAAAAGGTGGACACATTGCTTTACATTTTACAAAAGCACCTTGTGACCCAACGTCACAAGGTGCTTTTTTTAATTAATAACAAACAAGTATGAGATTGTTTTATGGAGCAACAGGATTTGAATCTACCTTCATTTTATAAAACCCTTTCGATTCAGTCGAATGCACAGAATCAGTATAAGAATTTACAGGATACTCCAGATTAATGATTATTGGAGTAAATCCTACCTCCAAATCATCTGTCCAAAAAATACTATAATACAAACCCTGCTCACTAGACCAATGCAACACCGATTCCCCCGACGGAATTCTTTCAAAACTTGTTACCTTAAATTTTCCGAATTTAGAAAAAACAACCTTAACAGAATCTGGCTGCGATATACTATTTAGTGTATATGTTGATCCACCAGTTTGAACAACAAATCCATTAACTAACCAATGATCTACCTTATATCCATTATTTGGGGTGGCAGAAAATTGTTGTGCTTCACCTTTATCATACCATTCCGAGATGTTTGGTGAAATAGTTCCATTTAACCCCGCATCAGAAATAATTTTATATTGTGTTACCCAATTCCATGTTACAGTTGAATCCTGATGAATTGTAAACGAATTATAACTCGTTCCACTTCCACTTGGAGCATCACCCGTCCCTGTATATCCAGTACATCGATAACGAATTCCACCTGCCTCATCTGCTGGTGAAGAAACTGTTCCTCCAGAAATAATCTCTCCAGAAGTCCAAGAATACGACCCTTGCGCAGGGGACGAATTTCCATGATCAGAATAAATGGTAAAACTACCAGGTTGAACAGTACGGAAATCTTGATGCGGATTAGGATCATCTGCACTCCACGCACTCCATTGCCCTCCGCTATCTTTATAGCGGACATGCCAATGATAATGCTTCCCATATTGCAATATACCAGCAGGAATAGCATGACTACTTCCCGATGTACTAGCAAGATAGTTGGAATAAACAATCTCATCATTATCTGTATCGCATCGAACACGTACTTCATAACCCTTCTGGGTTCTTCCGGAAGTACTACTACTGAATGCCGACCATTCCAGAGTTGGGGTCAAAGTCGTTATATTTTTTTCATCTACTGGAGATATTGGTGTTGGTGTGTTTGGAATATTTGAAAAATCAAATACAACAACTGTTGTTTCCCCTGCTTTGATTCGTGCTGGTTTAATCGTTTTTGGATAACCAGGAAGATTAAGAGAGACCTCATAATCAGCATATCGCTCTCCATCAGCAACAGCATCATTTCCATCCCGCTCCATATCATAAATAACTCGACCACCATCATTATTTTTAGATAACGAATCATCCCAACTATCTGAACCAAGCTTCCGAATACGAACCTGCTTTGGAGATGCTTTCAACCTAATATCAAGCACAGTAGAACCATCCAATGCCATAATATAAATGCTACCTTCTTTCAACGATTCATCTTCTCCTTCATAGATAAATCCACTATAACCAACATCATTGATTCCGCCACCGTTCCCTGGTTCAACGAGTCCAGCAGAGTTATGGAAAGGATACTCATCACCTTGCAAAAAATGATATATTGCAGGCCATGATGGATGACTTTTATCATCAATTAGCGCAATGCCTTGACTAATACCACCAACTACCCCATCACTGTGAGATTCAGGAACATAGTACACATTAGTACAATCCAAATTCTCCAAGCTAGCACTACTACATTGCACGACTCCGTCACTATCATTATAATTTCCCGGAGCCACATCATCTGTTCCAATAATAGACAGTACTTCTGGCTTTTTAAAATTCTGATCCTTCCACCCTCGATAAA
>Ga0256827_10002536_pt1 | contig 11708 bp, 14 predicted proteins | sample CV84metaG_FD_185977 | JGI IMG/M metagenome (GOLD analysis project Ga0256827, IMG submission 185977) | Hydrothermal vent microbial communities from East Pacific Rise, Pacific Ocean - CV84 | ecosystem: Environmental > Aquatic > Marine > Hydrothermal vents | place: Pacific Ocean: East Pacific Rise... | reverse complement strand
ATTTGGCAAATAATGTTAGGTTTGAACCTATCGGAGACATAAGAGCTTTTTCAAAAAGTCTGCAAAAAACCATAAAAAATGTGGAGGAGAAAACTGCTCACTGCGATGGACTTGTTCAATCACTGGCTCTTAATTATGGTTCACACAACGAGGTACTAAGAGCCATAAACAGCATTAAAAACTGTGATGAAGATATAACAGAGCAAATGATATCAAATGCACTCGATTGCAAACATGATGTTGATTTGCTCATACGAACAGGAGGGGACAAAAGGCTTTCAAACTTTCTTCTTTGGCAAAGTGCTTATGCAGAACTATTTTTTTGTGATACTTTATGGCCAGATTTCACACCAAATGAGCTTGAAAAAATCATCAAAAAGTTTACAAAAATTGAGCGAAGATTTGGAGGGCTAAAATAGTGGAACTTGTCTTAGCCTTTGTTTTTGGAAGTGTGATAGGCTCATTTTTAAATGTTGTCATACTTCGCATACCTAAAGGAGAGAGTGTTGTTTTTCCATCTTCTCACTGTTTTAGCTGTGGTAACTCACTAAAACCATGGCATAACATACCCATCATCTCATGGCTGTTTTTAAGAGGTAAATGTGCTTTTTGTGATGCAAAAATCTCACCCCAATACCCAATCATTGAGTTTGTCTCTGGCATGATTTTTACCATTTTGGTTTTAAAATACACCATAAGCATACCACTCTTTTTTATAGCACTTAGTTTTTTAATGCTTTTAGCTTTATCGATAATAGATTTTAGATATAAAATGGTGCCAGATTCACTAAATCTTTTAGCCATTTTCTTCGCTATTCTTGGTGCTTGGAGTATCAATGGTGTAGTTATAAACTTTCAAAATGCCCTACTCTTTGCAGGTGGATTTACTCTGCTTAGATTTACACTATCATACTTTTTAACCTCATCCGTTTATAGAGCTGGACTAAAAACAAAAACATCTTGGAACAAAAACTATGACAGAACACCTTTCATAGAGGCTATGGGGGAAGGCGATATTATGGTAGCAGCGACAATGGGAGCATTACTTGGTTTAAAGCTAACACTTGTAGCTATCTTTTTATCTGCACTTTTAGCTCTGCCTGTTATGCTCGCCCTTAGAGGTAAATCAGCAGAAGAACAACGAGTTCCGTTTGTTCCGTTTTTAGCTATGGCAACTTTTATAGTTTATATTTTTGACAGTCCAATTATGGCTTATATAGAGGCAAATTACTAGATGAATAAACTACAAAAATATATAATCCATAATCTTTCTGTACTTTTTTTATCTATCTTTTTACCACTCTTTGCCATAGCTTCAGTTATATTTTTAATAAAATTAGCAACCTACACAGCAGTGATCCATCTAACTATATGGGAGATGATAAAGTTATATCTTTTTATCCTGCCAGAAGTACTGTTTTACACACTTCCTGTTACATTTTTCATAGCTTCAGTACTAACTCTATTTAGACTATCAACCGACAATGAGATGATTGTCCTTTTCTCTTTGGGTATTCGCCCGAGTTTTATCATAAAAACATTACTAAAACCTGCTTTGCTTTTGTCTTTGTTACTAAGTTTTGATTTTTTCATCTTATTCCCACATGCCACAGTACTCTCTAGTAACTTCGTTTCATACAAAAAGAGTGAAGCAAAATTCAATCTATCAGCCAGTGAATTTGGACACCGTTTTGGAGACTGGTTGCTCTATATCGGAAAAAACAATCCTGATGGAACTTTTGGAGATGTATTTCTTTTTAACAAAAAAGCCAAAGAAGAGATCCTTATAGAAGCAAAAAGAGCAGAGGTTATAAACGATTCTGGGCTTCTACGACTTAAACTCACAAACGGAGAGGGTTACAACTACTCAAAAGAAAAATTTTCACAAATAAACTTCGATACTATGAACATAAATGACACTATGACAACAAAACTTACAACTTACAGAACCCCTTTAGAGTATTGGAAATCCAACGATCGTAAAGAGAGTAAAACACATATGTTTATAACAGACACCTTATTGAGCCTCTTTCCTATCATAAGTCTGTTTTTAATCGTAAGTATAGGTGTTGTTCATGTAAGACATCAAAAAGGGAGAGTATATCTCTACCTGTTTTTAGGGATACTTGTTTTTTATGGTTCCACTTTGGCTTTACAAAAAATCCTAATCTACTACACCATACCAACTGTAGCTATCATCTGGCTTATAGCTACTTATACAATATACAGAAAAACAATAGTAGCTAGATTTTAATGAAGATAGCTTTTACTCTAGCCTACAACGGCACCCATTTTTTAGGTTCGCAAATACAAAAAGAGACCAACAACACAATCCTTGGCAACCTAAAAAATGTTTTCTTACAGCTTGGCATACAAAACAAGATACAAGCAAGTGGCAGGACAGACAAAGGTGTTCATGCAACAGGGCAAGTTTGCCATGTGGAATTACCACCTTTTTGGGATGATTTAAAAAAGTTAAAAAGAGTTTGTAACGAGATGCTCCCACATGCCATAAAAATCAAAAGCATATGGCATGTGCCAAACGATTTTCATGCGAGATACAGTGCAAAAAAAAGGCTCTATCGTTACATCATAAAAGAGGGAGATACAAATCCTTTTGAAGCTGAATTTGTAACTTTTTTGCCACATGTAGAGTTTCAAAAAATAGAAACAAATATAAAACTTTTTATGGGTGAACATGATTTTAAATACTTTATGAAAACGGGCAGTGATGTAAAAAACACATCAAGAGTTATCTACAAAGCTTTTGCATACAGATATAAAAAATATATCATCCTAAACTTTGAAGCGAATGGTTTTTTAAGAAGCCAGATAAGACTTATGGTTGGAGCTATCTTAAACTTAGATGAAGAGCAAATCAAAGAGCAGTTGGCATGTGCAAAAAACCATAACATAAAACCAGCTAAAAGCAATGGACTTTACCTATCTAAAATAAAATACTAAAGGATATAAACTTGTCACAAACAAAACAAAACTATTTTTTATCACAGCCTCACCAACCTTTTTTCATACTTGGTATAGTCAATGCCATTGTTATGATGATTATTTTTGGATTTGGATACAAAGGGGTCTTTAACCTTGTAACATCAAACCTTTTATTTCATGTTTATTCTATTGTATTTTTAGTTTTTCTAAATGTTTTTGTAGGATTTTTATTTACAACATTTGCCAGATTTTCTCAAAGTGCCATTACAATCACACCAAACTACTATAGCAACATTTTTTATGCAAACACTTTGGCTTCCATCTCTTTTTTAGGTGGGGCTTTTTTCTCGCCCATAGTTCTTGTTTTTGGTATGTGTATCTCATTTATATCTCAAATTTTTATAGTCCTAAAACTTCACAATATCTATAAAAACGGAATGGCACACGACAAAAGTGACTCTTTTTGGATACTTGTAGCAAACTATTTCGGACTAGTTGGCAACCTGCTTTTTATACTTACTCAACTCTCAAGTGAAACACTTTTAACACCTGCTATCAACCTCTCTTTTTACCTATTTCTAATCTTTCTAGCATTTGGTGTGGCTCAAAGGATGGTTCCTTTTTTCTCCCACTCTTTTGCACAAAAAAATGAAAATTTTGTAAAGTTCATCTTTGTTCTTTTTGTTTTTAAAACCATATCTTCAAGTTTTGATTTTAAATTGGGAGAGATTATTATAGACCTTCTACTCTCAAGCTATATGTTTATTGAGTTTAGACGATGGGAACTTAAACCTTTTGAATCTCCTGCTATTTTATGGGTACTTCATTTAGCACTGTTTTGGCTTCCTCTTGCCTTCTTGCTCTCAGCTATCAGCCTATCATTGGAACTTTTATTAGATACCTCTTTTTACTTTTTTAATATCCATCTGCTTGCTCTTGGGTTTTTAACAACCATACTCATAGGTTTTGGAACAAGGGTAACTCTTGGACATTCTGGACAAAGCCCACATGCCGACAAACTAGCTACAAAAATATTTTGGCTAACTCAGATTGTAGTACTTTTAAGAGCATTATTTAGTTTAAATGTTGGATTTAATATGGAGTTTAACTTTTTATTTGATATATCTGTTAGTGCTTGGTTGATTTTATTTTCAATCTGGGCTGTAAGGTATGGAAAAGTTTTAGTCTTTGGAACTAAACTTGATGTGAAGATGTAGGGAAAAAATTCCCTACAATAAAGATTATACTAGTTCTATAAAAGCCATAGTAGTAGCATCACCACGACGAATACGAGTTCTTGTAATTCTAGTATATCCACCAGCTCTCTCAACATATTGAGGTGCTATTTCATTTACTAGTTTTTTAGTAGCTTCTTTACTTTGAAGCAACGCAAATACTGCTCTGTGTGCGTTAGAATCACCCTTACCAGCAACTGTGATAAGTTTTTCTATATAAGAACGAAGTTCTTTTGCTTTAACAACAGTAGTTTCAATTTTACCATGTTCAATTAACGAAATACTAAGGTTCGCTAAAAGTGCTTTTCTATGCGCACTTGTACGACCTAGTTTACGGTATCCATGACGATGTCTCATCTAATATCCTCTTTTTAAGCCTGAAGGGCTTCTATTTTCTTTTTTAATGCGGCAACTACATCATCACTAAGATCAGCACCAACTGCAAAACCAAACTCTTGCACTTTTTCTACTATCTCTTCGTATGATTTTTTACCAAGATTTTTAACATTTTTCAAGTCGTTTGTACTCATCAATGCTATCTCACCGATTAGTTTAATATTTGATCTGTCAAGACAGTTAAAACTTCTTGCACTTAAACCAAGACTATCTATACTAACTGTAAGTTTTTTAAGATCAGGATTTTCTTCAACTCTTTCTATAGTAGTTGGAGCTTTTATACTGATCTCAGAGTTAAACACTGCAAGTTGAGCATACATAACTTCTAAAGAGTTTCTAAACGCATCCAATGGTGTGATTTGACCATCAGTTCTAATGTTAATGATAACTCTTTCAAAATTAGGATTGTCCTCTACAAGAACATTCTCAATCTTATAAGTAGCACTACGAACAGGTGTAAAATAAGCATCTAATGCTATATAACCATCTTCAAGTTCATCATAAGTATCTTCACTAGCAACATAACCGATACCCTGAGCTATCTTAATGCTGAAGTTTAGAGTAGAATCTTCATTTAAAGTTGCAAGTGGAGCATCTGGTGTAACAACCTCTACTTCATCATTGCTTAAATCTTTACCTGTAATAACACAAGGACCTGCAAAACTATAGTTTATCTCTGTTTCAGTCACTTCATCATTAAGCTTAAATCTAATCTCTTTTAGATTTAAAATAAAGTCTGAAATATCTTCAAGCATACCACGAACAGAGTCAAACTCATGTTTAGCACCCTCGATTTTAATAGCTATTGGAGCATAACCAACTGAGCTACTTAATAAAAAACGGCGAAGTGGATGAGCCAAAGAGATAGCATAACCCGTTTCAAACGGATATGCCATAATATTAGCTTCATTCTCACTAATCTGTTCTACCTCGAACTCTTGTGGAGCAAGTGGAGTAGTTTTAATTTTTTTCATATTTACGCCTTTTTATTTAGTTACTATTTAGAGTAAAGCTCAACGATTAAACGCTCTTCAACAGGGATAACAACTTCTTCACGCTCTGGTAAACGAGTAAAAATACCAAATACTTTTTCAGCATCAATATCAACCCATGGAGCTAGACCAGTTTGGTTAGTTAATTCTAAAGCACGAACAATTTGTACATTTTTCTTGCTTGATTCACGAACTTCTACTTTTTGTCCTGGTTTTACACGGTATGAAGGGATATCCACTTTTTTACCATCTACTAAAATATGACCATGAGTAGTAAGCTGACGAGCAAATCTACGAGTAGATGCAAATCCCATTCTATAAACTACATTGTCAAGTCTTTGTTCAATTAGAGTTACAAGGTTTGTACCTGTATTTCCATCTTTTCTTTTTGCTTCAACAAACAATGCGTGGAATTGTTTTTCACTAACACCATACATAAATTTTGCTTTTTGTTTTTCATTTAACTGTAAACCATATTCAGAAACTTTTTTTCTTCTCTGACCGTGCTGACCTGGACCATAAGGTCTTTTGTCTAACGCAGATTTACCTGCTAAACGACGCTCACCTTTAAGGTTTAGGCTAACTCCGAATCTTCTTTCGATCTTTTCTACTGGACCTCTATATCTTGCCATCTGTTAACCTCCTTAAACTCTACGACGCTTAGGCGCACGACAACCGTTGTGTGGTAATGGAGTAACATCTTTCATAAATGTTACACGGATACCTTCGATTGCACCAACAGATTTAACTGCTGTCTCACGACCTGAACCAGGACCTTGAACTTTAATACCAAGTTCTTTTATACCATGTACTTGAGCTTTTTCAACTGCTGCTTCAACTGCTGCCTGAGCTGCAAAAGGAGTAGATTTTTTACTACCTTTAAACCCAAGACTACCTGCACTTGACCATGCAATCATATTACCCATTTCATCTGTAATTGTTACAAGTGTATTGTTAAATGATGCCGCGATATGGATAATACCACGAGATATATTTTTCTTTACTACTTTTTTTCTAACAGCTTTTCTTTTTGCCATCTGCTAATCCTTACGCTGCGCCGACAGTTTTACGCTTACCTTTACGAGTACGCGCATTTGTCTTAGTTTTTTGACCACGACATGGAAGACCACGACGGTGACGGAGACCTCTATATGAACCTAAATCCATAAGTGCCTTAATATCCATAGCTACTTTTTTACGCAAATCACCTTCAACCATATGGTTAGCACGGATCTCAGCAGTAATTGCAGCAACATCAGCTTCGTTTAATTCGAAAACTCTTTTATTATAGTCTATACCTGTCGCGTCTAAAATAAGACGAGAAGCGTGTAAACCAATACCATAGATGTATGTTAGACCATACTCTATTCTTTTTTTCTTAGGTAAATCAACACCAGAAATACGAGCCATGGTTATCCTTGTCTCTGTTTATGTTTTTTAACTTTGCAGATCACTCTTACAATGCCTTTTCTTTTAACAACTTTACAGTCATCACACATCTTCTTTACTGAAGCTCTTACTTTCATTTGTAAGTCCTTATTTACTATCTCTTCACTCTTTCTAGGCATAAGGAAAATTCCCACATGCCAATACTTTTATATGTATATAAACTATACAGATAAAAACACTCTTTTTGCTAAAACAGTGAAGTGGATGCGAATTATACTTAAATAAAAGTAAAAATTTTATTAACAAACAAAAAAACTGCTATAATTTCTACAATAAAATCATTATTAGAGGTCATAGTTATGATAAAAATTGGTGTATTTGGTGCAAGTGGTAGAGTTGGTAAACTACTTATAGAAGATTTAAAAGATACTTCAGATATAAGTTTAAGCAGTGTGTTTGTAAGAAAAGAGTTAGACTTTTCCATAGACCCTTCTGTTTTAGTTACTTCAGATATGAAATCATTTTTAAATGGATGCGATGTTGTTATAGATTTTTCACTTCCAGAAGCTTGTGAGATACTTCTTGAAGAAGCTATACACACAAAAAAACCTTTGGTTATAGGTACAACAGGCTTAAATATCCATCAACTAAACCTTTTAAAACAAGCAAGTGAAGTTATGCCTGTTTTATATGCAACAAACATGAGTCTTGGTGTTGCACTTTTAAACAAACTTGTCACTCAGGCATCTGCAGCACTTGAAGGTTTTGATATCGAGATAGTTGAGATGCACCACAAACATAAAAAAGATGCTCCAAGTGGAACTGCTTTAACTTTGGCAGAATCAGCATGCAATGGTCGTGGACTTGACTTAGACAAAGTTCGTGTTAGTGGCAGAGATGGAAATATTGGCGAAAGAGATAAAAACGAGATAGCAGTTATGGCTCTTCGTGGTGGAGATATAGTTGGTCGTCACACTGTCGGTTTTTATAATGATGGCGAATTTATAGAACTAAATCACACAGCAACTTCAAGAAATACTTTTAGTAAAGGTGCTATAAGGGCGGCTCAATGGCTATCAAACAAAGATGCTGGACTTTATAGTATCAGTGATTGTTTGGAATTATAAAAATTTTAGGGTGTTTTTTGTATAATTCGCTCAGTAGACTTCTTGCATAACCCAGATATACCTCAGAGTGCTAAAAGGTGGTAAGATTGTGCAAAATAAATTTTTATTCCTAGCCATAGCTAAGGATAAAACATTTTTTTGTGCAAGATTGCTACCTTTTAGCACTCCCAAAGGGCATCTTATAGAGAGCTTTACTCTGCGTTAGATAACCCCAACCGTAGCTATGGCTATGCTTGAGAACATCTGCCTTGATTAAAACTCTCTATAAGATGCTGAGGTGTATCTGGATTATGCAAGAAGTCTAATAATATTAAGGAAAAAGTTTTGCTAGAAAATGTTAATGAAAAGTGTGCAGTTGTAGGTATTTTTGGTCACAAAGAGGCTTCTAAACTAGCTTACTTTTCCCTCCATGCACTTCAACATCGTGGTCAGGAAGCTGCTGGTATCAGTTCTTCTGATGGTGAAAAACTTCATACCATCAAAAAGCGTGGTTTGGTTATGCGTGTTTTTAATGAGGAAAAATTAAAAACTCTAAGTGGTACAAGTGCCATAGGTCACACACGCTACTCAACTGCAGGTGATGACTCAATCCTGGATGCTCAACCTGTTTTTGCCAGATATGATTTGGGAGAAATGGCTATTGTTCACAATGGAAATCTTACAAATGCTGAAGAGATAAGAGCTCAACTCATAAAAAGAGGAGCTATTTTTCAAACTTTTATGGATACAGAAAATCTTATCCATCTCATAGCAAAAAGTGAAAAAGAACAACTTACTCCAAGAATTATAGATGCTGTTAAAAAGATAGAGGGTGCTTTTTCTCTTATCTTTTTAAGTAGAACAAAAATGTTTGCTATGAGAGACAGATTTGGTTTTAGACCTCTCTCTCTTGGACGACTTCCAAATGGTGGTTATATTGTTGCTAGTGAGACATGTGCATTTGATCTTGTTGGTGCAACTTTTGTCAGAGATGTAAAACCAGGTGAGCTTATCATTTTTAAAGATGGTCGTGAACCAAAAAGTATCCAAGTTTTTGAACCAACTCCAAAACATTGTATATTTGAGTATGTATATTTTGCAAGACCTGACTCTACTGTATTTGGTCAGTCAGTTTACCAAACCAGAAAAGATATGGGTAAAGAGTTGGCTCGCATAAAACCTATTGAAGCTGATGTTGTGATACCTGTTCCTGATGGTGGTGTTCCATCTGCTATAGGTTATGCTCAAGAGAGTGGCATACCTTATGAGATGGGTATTATGAGAAACCATTATGTTGGTAGAACTTTCATAGAACCTACTCAAGAGATGCGTGACTTAAAAGTAAAAATGAAACTTTCACCTATGATTGATGTTATAAAAGGTAAAAGAGTTATAGTTATTGATGATTCTATTGTTCGTGGTACAACTTCAAGAAGAATTATAAAGATGCTAAAAGAAGCAGGAGCAACAGAAGTTCATATGAGAGTGTCATCTCCACCTACAACAGACCCATGTTTTTATGGAGTTGATACACCTGATAAAGATAAACTTATAGCTGCAAATATGACTACAGATGAAATCTGTAAGTTTATAGAAGCTGATTCTTTGGCATATCTTGATGCACCTGCACTTCTAAGAAGTGTAAATGCAACACAAGACAACTACTGTACAGCTTGTTTTACTGGCGAATACATAGTATAGGCAATACTTGAAACAGATATATACCTATGGTAACTACCTAAGAAAGAAGTTTGGTTGTAAAGTTTATAAAGTTGGCATAAATATTTCAGGCTTTACATGTCCAAACATAGATGGAACAGTTGCAAAAGGTGGTTGTACCTTTTGCGAAAACGATTCTTTTAGTGCCAGCACAAACCAGATACAAGACCTAAAAGGTTTTCACTTAAATCTAAACTCAAAAGAAAACCCTTTCTTGCAAAAGCAACTCCAACAACTACAAACTCAGTTTGAAGAGATAAGCCAAAACCAGGCACAAAACTATGGTGCCAAAAAGTTTTTGGTATATTTTCAGTCTTTTACAAACACCTATGCTCCATTTGAAACACTAAAAGCACTTTATGACAAAGCACTCTCTTTTGATAATGTAATAGGTCTTAGTGTAGGTACCCGTTCAGATTCTATAACAGATGAGACACTTGATTATCTAGCAGAGTTAAACAAAGATAAAGAGATATGGATAGAGTTTGGGATACAATCTATATACGATAAAACACTAGATAAGATAAACAGAGGTCACAATGCTCAAAATGTCAAAGAGTGGATACTAAAAGCAAAAGCAAAAGGTTTAAATGTTTGTGGACACCTCATCTTTGGTTTACCAGATGAAGATAAAAAGATGATGCTTGAAACTGCAAAAGAAGCATACAAATGGGGAATAGATTCTGTAAAATACCATCCACTTTATGTAGTTAAAAAAACAGCTTTGGGGAATGACTACACAAAGGGGATTTTCAAACCTATCTCAGAGGAAGACTACCTTGATGTTTTAGTGGAAGCTATACTGATAAAACCAGAAAACATCTCAGTTCAAAGAGTAACAGCAGGGATAGATGACAACTCACTCCTAGCACCACAATGGTGTAGAAACAAAAACAAACAAATCATCCATATAAATCAAGCACTAAAAAAGTTTAACCTCAAATACTAGTGAGCTTCAACACTCGTAAAGTGTGCCACATTTCTAAAATATGGTGGAAAATCAAAATATACTCTAAAAGGTTTAGATTTTCCAGGTTTTAGATGCCTTGCCACTACAAACTCTTTAGTTATAGTTTGTGGTTTATAAAGCTTACCCTCCCCTGAGAAGAAATCAAAAAAACCACTTGGTTTAAAAAATGAACCAGCTTTTACATTTCCAGTAACATGACCTTTGTTTACAAGTTTGACTTTAAATGTTACCTTACCTATCTCGTAGTTGCCCTCATTTTTAACTATACCACTATATACAACTTTTTCAAGACTAAGAAGTCTTTTGTTTTTAACTCTGTAAAGTTTTGCTTTTTTTGTATATTTATCCACAACCAAAACAGAAAATCCACCAAAGAGCATAGTAACTAGAGTAACCGAAAGCAACATCGGAAAGACCAGCTTTTTATTTGATTGTTTAAGAGATGCAACAACTCCACCAGCAAAAATCAAAAAAAACACACCAAGCACGACATAGTGCCATATATTAAACAAAGTCATGACCTACAATCAGCTCCCATAGAAATATTATAATCTTTTGAATATGTAAAAGGTTCAACTATTATCTTAAACTCTCTTGCTTGACCTTTTTTTATATCATACTCTAAAATCGACATCTTTTTAAAAGGTTTAAATGGGAGTATCATATCTTTGATGGCATTTCCACTTACTTTGTAAGCACTTGCCGTTATCTTACAACTTTTAAAATTAAATTTTGATTCATTTTTTAAAACACCTTTTATAACCACTGCTTTTGTAAAATTTAATCTTTTTTGATAAGTCAAAACAATAGAATTTTTAAACAAAAACTTGTGCATCTCAATATAACCTAAAACAGGTCCAGCAAACAACAAGATAAAAGAAAACAACACAAAGAATATGGCTAAAGTAGCCCTTCTTCTAAGAATTATCGCTAAAATCATAAAAAGTAAAAAGAG
>Ga0256827_10002535_pt1 | contig 11709 bp, 3 predicted proteins | sample CV84metaG_FD_185977 | JGI IMG/M metagenome (GOLD analysis project Ga0256827, IMG submission 185977) | Hydrothermal vent microbial communities from East Pacific Rise, Pacific Ocean - CV84 | ecosystem: Environmental > Aquatic > Marine > Hydrothermal vents | place: Pacific Ocean: East Pacific Rise... | reverse complement strand
GTTATGGTTTGAGTTGTTTCTCCGTTAGGACTCCATAAATACGATGCAAATCCGCTACCTGCATCTAGTGTTGTTGATGCACCAGAGCATATTGCAAGAGTACCTGTAATTGTTGGTACAGGGTTATTGTCAACACTTACAGTAACTTGGTCGGAACCTGTACAACCACTTGCATCGCTTACAGTTACTGAGTATGTACCCGATGAAGTAACATTAATTGTTTGTGATGTTTCGTTATTAGGTGCCCAAGTATAGCTGTCGTAACCTGCTCCGGCATCAAGTGTTGTTGAGTTTCCTGAGCAAATAGTTAATACTCCTGTTATAGATGGTGTTAATCCTGAAGCTACGGTTACATCTACATCATCAGAACCTGTACAGCCATTTGCATCAGTAACAGTAACCGAATAATTACCTGCTGATGTTGCTGTAATTGTTTGTGTTGTAGCTGCAGGTGTCCACTCGTAATCAACATAACCTGCACCGGCATCTAAAGTAGTTGAGCCTCCTGTACAGAATGACAACGAACCTGATATTGAAGGGGTAGGGTTGGTATTTGCAACAACATCAACTTGAGTTGAGCCGGTACAACCACCTGCATCAACAACTGTAACAGAATATGTTCCTGCTGTATTAACGGTAATTGTTTGGCTTGTTTCACTATTTGGTGCCCAAGTATATCCTGCATAGCCAGAGCCGGCGTCAAGAGTAGTCGAGGCTCCCGAACAAATTGATAATACTCCAGTTATTGTAGGTGATAAACTTGATGCTTCAACAACATCAACCTGAGTTGTACCTGTACAGCCGTTAGCATCGGTAACAGTAACTGTATATGTACTTGCAGTACCAACAGTAATTGTTTGAGTTGTTTCTCCATTTGGTGCCCAGTTCCAGCCGGCATAAGAACCTGCATCTAATGTGGTTGTTGAACCGGTACAAAATGTTAGTGAGCCACTTATTGTTGGAGTTGGATTTGCATAAACAGTAACTGTTTCGGTTGAGCTCGCAGGACAAGTACCATTTGTTGTGTATTCAACTGTATATGTATTTCCACCTATTCCGTTTGTAATCTCTCCTGTTGTGGAGTTAATTGTTTCTCCATTAGCAGGAACAGGGTTAAAAGCAAATGTACCACCTGTAGTTCCTGTTATAGTTGCTGAATTAGGTGTACTTTCACAAAAATCAGATAATGTAAATGAAGCATCGTCAGTTGCAGCACCATCGTTAACAGTTATTATTAGAGTTGCATCACAAGTTGCATTTGATGCGTCTGTAACAGTTACATTATATGTTCCTGCTTCTAAACCTGTAATATCTTCTTGGGTTGATGAAAAGCCGTTAGGTCCACTCCACTGAGTATTGTACGTTGTACCTGAGCCTGGTGTTATAGTTAAATCTATCGAACCGCTGTTATCACCTGCACAAGTTAAATCTATATGTGTTTCCGATAATGTAGGGTTTGTACAAGGAGAGCAAGAAGGTATGTCTGAAGCACTGTTATATGTTACATCAACTATTCCGTCAGTAAGCATTATAGGCCAAGAGTTTATTAATGCCGGGTCAAGAGTTGTACCAGTTCCTATTTGAACCCAATCGTTGCCTGTACAAGTATTACTACTACAGCCTGTATATATACCTAAAACATAATTAGGTGTTGTTGAAGCGCAATCAATACATTCTTGTTCGTTATCTATAGAGTAGTTAATTGCTTCCCAATCATACCAAGTTATTGTTCCTGAGCCGCCGCTTGCAATATAATTTGTGCCATCATCACAAACCTCGATAGGTGTACATGCTAATACAACGATATCAACGGTTTCTGTACCGCATTGTTTTGAATAAGTAATCGTATGAGTACCAACTCCTGCTACAGTTGGGTCGAATGTTCCATTTGCAGCATTGGTAATTCCTGTTCCACTAAAAGTTCCACCCGGACTTGAAACTGAGATATCAAAAGCCGCATCGGTAACACACACTGTGTCTGGTTGACAAATATTTACATCGCAACATGTTGGTACAAATTGTCCACTTGAACCAAGATTTACAGCTTCAATTTTCCCAAATCTATCTGTTGCAGAATTATCTTGTTGTGCACCACAAGCTATAACTTCACCATTACTATTAACACTTACATCGTAAACAGTAAAGCTTACTGATGCGGTTTGTAAAACATTTAGATTTGCATCAAATTTTACAACGCTTCCATCAGAACCTGCATAAATATTACCTGCGTCATCAACTGCTAAACCACTGTTATGCACGACAGTTCCTAAAGAGTTATTCGAAGCACCACTAGGAAGAGTTACTGTATTTATTAAATTCCCATTAGTTACGTCCCATTGACGTATTTTTTCTCCTGTATGAGTATAAAAATAATTTTCATTAGCAATTAGAGCTTTTAATCCACCACCATTTTGTGTTTCAGGTAAATAATTTTCACATTTATAGGCTAATTGCTCTTGATTAGTAACCTGAAAATCAGGTTCTAAATTAGGACATGCTCCAATATCTTGATTTATTATTCCAACTTGTTTGTGAGTTAAAAAAACATATTTAGAATTGTTTGTTGGTGCAATTGAACGAACTTCTTCAGGCATACTACCTATACCTCCAAAAAGATTTGTATATGCCAATTCAATATGTCCTAAGATATCTCCATTTGTTAAATCCATATTAAAAATTGCAGCATAATAATCTGTTGAGAGACCTGATGGTATATAAGTTCCTCCAACTATAAGTTTTGTTTTGTCACAATTAAAAGTTATTGACCACCATTCACTTGTACTTGATAATCCACTTCCGCCACTGATATGCCAAATCATATTTCCTGCGTTATCAATTCTTTCCATTTCAGGTGTTGTACCTGAAGTAATATAACTTGTTCCACCCGCATCAGTTGCTAATGTTCCAAGCCATACATTTGCTGTATCCCAAGGTGTTACATATGTCCATTGTTCAATACCTGTACTGTTATATTTTCTTAACTCCATATATGTTTCGCCTCCTATTGCATATACATTGCCAGAATTATCAGTTTCTACCTCCCAAACTGCTGTTGATGTATTAAAATCGGGAGAAATTACCCAAGGATCTATTGTAATTGTTTTTGAGTTGTCGTAATTATCTAAATTAAAGCTAAGTATATTGTTTTCAAATTTAAACGACGTATTAATTTGCTGATTGTTACCATTATAAAATGTAATTGGAGCTTTTTCTGTAACCTGAGATAAAGAAGTTTTAATTTTAATTTCATTATTTTCTAAATAGTACTCAATATTTTCAGAACCGACAGAAGTGTGTGCTGATGAATATTCCATTTTAATTTGTGATGCATCTGCTCCTGGTTTTATAATAAACGAATATTCAAATCCACCTTCTTCTTTAATTGTATATTGCAAATCAATATTATTGTATATATTTTTGTATATAAGCTTTTTATAACCACGAATGTTGTTAATATTTTTCACGTTTTTATGATTACTATTTTGGTATATATTATACGAATAATAAGATGAAATGACGTTTTCTGCAATAATTTCCGGATTTGTATTAGCCCCAAGAAAAGTAATTTTTATCAACTCACTTATATTTATTTTTTCTGGTTTCCCTTCTCGTTCACCTTCAAAATCTTTATCATTTTTTAATTCTGGATTTCTAATAATTTTATCGAAACGATATGTTATTCCTTTTTTAGAAAAAAAGACTTGAGTCGAGTTATAATCAAGAGCGTATTCAATCTCAGCATTTTTGTTCCAATTACGCCCATCAAATTGCCCCCTATTCTCGATAAAGGAGTTCGCAGATTTAAATTTTTCTACAATATTATTTTGTGAAAAAATAAACGATGAAATAAAAATAAATGCAAATAATAATTTTCTCATAGTAGTGTAAATAAACTGTTGTTAATAGTTGACATCAAATTTAATAAAGAGTTGCCTTTTATCCAGTTTAATATAGTACTACATGATAAACTACTTGTATTGATTCGTAAAAATGTACTTATATGTACAATTACTTAGTTGTATTATTAATTGTGAAAAATTATTCAATAATTATTTTTTTATTCATACCTGTTTCGTTATTTATAACTATCGTGTAAAGACCTTTATTTAGGTCTGAGATATTTATTTTTAAATAATTTCTGTTGCTAATATTAGGTAGGTTTAAAACCATTTTTCCGGAAATGTCAAAAAGTTGAATATTTTTTATAGGCTGAGTATTTACTTCAATGTTAATATATTCGCTTGTTGGATTGGGGTAAACTGAAATTTTATTTTCTTCTAAAATACTATTTACACTAACGTAAACATTTTCAATAACACCAATAATTGCATCACTTGTTCCTTTAAGTGTAGAATCACACTCTATATTTGAAGACATTGTGTTTCCGTTTATATATATTTTATTATTGTGACTAGAGACTCTCCATATTAAATCGTCATTATTTCCTCCAAAATACGACAAATAATTAAATTCTGATAAATCTGTATTTATGCTACCAACAAAACCATCTGCATAATTGTTTTCATCTAAATAAGAAGGGTAATATGCGTTAGGAGAAGTTGTTAAATCGTCTGATTCCGTTATTCCACAGTAAAAGATTGTATTGTTAGTGTAATACACACTAGAAACAAAATCTACCTGAGACCCTCCAACATATGTTGCAGAGTTTACATTTTCTAATAAATTATCTAAAATTATAATCATTCCATCTCCACCGCCATTTGCAGTAGGGTCTGCTACCGAGCCTGTAATAGTAAAACTTGAACCTGTTTGAATACCTATAATATAATTTTGGTCGTCGTAGTTGTATGCAATATCCCAAGCAATATCGTCTCCTGAACCACCTACAAATGTAGAATGTAATAGTTGTGTTAAGTTTGAGTCCATTACAGTTAACACAATATCATAACCTGAATTTTTTACTGTTTGAAAAGCATTTGTTGTTACCGGATAATTTGCAGAAGTAGTTCCTCCTGTAATAGCAATGTTATTATCAGAATTTATAGTTAAGGCATAACAAGCTTCATCGCCTTGGTCACCTATGTAAGTAGCTGCAAGTTTATGTTCCAAATTATTGTCAAATTTGGCAATGTAGGCATCTCCAAAATGAAAAATAGTTTCATCAGAACCTCCATAAGTTTCGTCATACGCACCAGTTGTAGCAATATTTGTTGCCGACCTGGTATTACCTACTATTACTACGTTATCATTCTTATCAAGTCGCATTTTAAGAATATAATCTTTATCCTCGCCACCAAAATATGTTGCTGAAAGCATTTGGTCTAAATTAGAATTTAATTTAATTATATAAGCTTCGTAGCTACTTGGACTGTTGTTTGTAGTTTGGTATGCATTAGATGTTATTGGGGGGTCTGATGAATATACGTGACCGGCAATAAATACATTTCCTTGACTATCTATATCAACACTTTTACAATAATCGTTACCTGAACCGCAAATTACTGTAGAACTTATTAATGTACTCATATCAGGTGAGTATTTTCGAATAAAAATATTTTTATTGTTAACATCAGGAGTTCCAATGGTATCTGTAAAATACATATCCATTCCCATAGTTATTCCGACAACAATAAAATTTCCATCAGAATCAAAACAATGATCGTAGGTATAATCAACATCAGACCCACCTAATAAATAATTGCTTAAATTAGATTGCGAAAAAATGCTTAATGAAAACAGCATTGCTAAAATTGTAATTTTCCCCTTCATATTATAATTAATTTAAATTACTGTGCAATATCAAAAATATACTTTGGTAACAAAAAAAGAGTAATGCCCATTTTGTAAAATGACAGTTATTGTGAGTTATAGAGTGAGCATTTTATAAAATGGGTAGTATTTAATTTTTATTGAGTTAGGGCTTGTAATACATTTGTTATCGAATTAAAATATTTTACTATGAAAAAAAATACATTTTTTATTTTGATGCTATTTATTAGCTCTCAAATATTTTCAACAAATTGGTTAGGCCCTTGGGGTTATGAAGGGTTTAACTCATCGGGAACTCCAAATGATTGGACACAAGAACAAATAAATGGTTCAAGTAATTGGGTTACTTATGGAGGTTTATATGTTCCTTACGAAGGAAGTGGTAATATATATTTTTCGACATTAGTATCGCAAATTGGTGATGTTACGATGTTAGTTTCACAACCATTTTCAAATAATGGTATTGATAATTCACTTTTTACATTTTGGCATCAACAAAAAGAATTTGCTACCGGTGGTGATAATAACACTTTAGAGGTTTATTACAGAACTTCTACAACTTCATCGTGGGTGCTTTTAGAAAGTTATACTGATGCTTTTAATGATTGGACAGAGGAATTAATTATGCTACCTGAGCAATCATCGGAAATGCAAATAGGATTTAAAGCAACAATTGTTGGTGGCGAATCTGACGAAGGTGTAGCTCTTGATATTGTAAAAATTATGTATCTCAACAATGCTTGCTCTTTCCCAATTAATTTTAATACAGGAGTAACAAATGCAACGTCAGCACAGATATTGTGGGAAGAAACCGGTAGTGCTACAACTTGGGATATTGAGTATGGCGATTATGGCTATACTCTTGGAGCTGGAACTCAAATAAATGGTATTAATACAACCCCAGATTATACTATTACAGGATTAACAGCAGGAAATCAGTACGATGTTTATGTACGTGCTGATTGTGGTGGTTCGCAAAGCGAATGGGTTGGACCATTATCGTTTTATGCTGAGTGTAATGTTGTTACGTCGTTTCCTTATGAAGAAACTTTTGATAATAGTAATTACGATAGCGATGATTGGAATATAGGTTTAACAGTAAATTGTTGGACAGAAGAAGATGGCCAAATTAATGAGCCTACAGTTTTTAGTGGAGCTCAATCTGATTGGAAACCAGGTGAGTTTAGCGTGCCTTTAGATTACAACCCTGATAATGCTAACTCTGCAATGGGAAGATTTGGTTATGGTAAATCATGGTTAATTTCGCCAACTTTTGATTTAGGAACAAGCCAAAACTATCAATTAGAATTTGATATTGCATGTACTTATTATACAACTCCTGCAACTTCTTACACTTTGCAAAATAACGATACAATTTTAGTTGTAATAAGTACTGATGGGGGAAATACTTGGAATAAAAGTAATGTTTTAGAAGTTTGGGATGCAAATACAAATCCATCTGAAATACCAGTTGAAGGTATACATAAACTTATTAGTTTAAGTGCATACACAGGCGAAGTGAGAGTTGCTTTTTATATTTCAGGAAATGGATCAGCTGGTTATGTTTATATTGATAATACAAAAATTACAACTTTAGCCACTACTCCAATATTAGAGGTGCTTGAACCTAATGTATGGAACGCAGGCCCTCAGTTAATTAATAATACCGACACATCAGGAATGGTGTTTTCTATTAGAAATTCGGGAATTGGAACTCTTACAATTAATAGTATTTCCGATTTGTCGGGAACCGAGTTTGAAACAAACTTTAATACAACTGTAACTTTAGATTCTGCCGAAACGCACATGTTTTCATTCAATTATACTCCAACCGATTTAATCGACGATAGTTTATATTTTATTATCTCAACAGACTATGGTGTTGATTCAATTTTATTAAAAGGTAAAGCATACGAATTATCTTCTTGCGAAATTGAAATTGGAACTGATGTTCAGGAAGTTAATTTGCCTTTAAACTTTAATTATAATTATTCTTTTTCTCAATCAATATTTTTACAATCGGAAATTAATAGAACAAATCAAGAATTTAAGAAAATTTATTTTTACTATAACGGAGCTGACCAATTTACAAACGAAAGAGAGTTTACTATTTACATGAAACACACTTCGTTAACCCAATTATCAACATGGGAAGATATTTCAACATTTGATAGTTTAACAACAGTTACTCTTGATTTAACTACTGAAGGTTGGTACGAAATTAATTTAGGAACAAGCTTCCATTACAACAACACAGACAACATTATTATAGGAGTTAACACTTCAATGGTAATGGGACAAACACATTCGTCTCAAGAAATGTATGCACATAACGCACCTAATGGCGATTTAATGAGTATGGTAACATATTTAAGTGCACCCATCGATTTAGATAATTTGCCGGGTATTTCACCAATAGCATATCGACCAAATGTTCGTTTTTGCTTAGAAAATGTAACCGAAATTGTTAATACAACAGCTAACGAAAATGTATTCTCAATATATCCAAATCCGGCAAATACATATTTACAAATAAAAGGTAAAAATTTACAAAATGAAAATATCGAAATTTTAAGTATTACAGGTAAAATTGTAAATTATCAAGGCTTTAAAACAAATCACGATGATTTAGTAATAATAAATATTTCATATTTAAAAAATGGAGTTTATTTTATTAAAATAGGAACAGAAGTTAAGAAATTTATAAAAGAATAGTTTGAATTTCTCATAAGTAGGTTAAAGCGATAAATGTAATGTTTATCGCTTTTTTATTGAAAATTATCATAACTTTGTGGTATTATGGTAAAACATATAACTCTAATACTACTATTATTAAACTTAACTACATTATTTGCACAAAATAATGATAGAAAAAAAGCTATAGAAGATTATCGAAATATAGCTAACAAATCGCTTACAAATAAGGAGATTAATAAGAATATAATACAATACAAAGATTCGTTAAAGATATTTGTAAATGAAAAAAATAAATTACAAATAGCAAAAGACAACCTAGTATTAACAAAACTTTATTATAAAATAGGATTATATAATAATGCTATAGAGTATGGAAATAACGCTATAAAATATTTTAAAGAATTAAAAGACACAACATTTTTAGTTTATGCATATACAACAATAGGTATAATATATGGTGAATTAGACGATTTTAAAATTGCAGAAGAATATTTTCAAGAAATTGATACAATAGCAAGACTTTCAAGAAAAAAAAATTTATTATACCATAATTATATAAATCTTGGCATTATGAATCTTGACAAAGACTTAAATAAAGCCATTGAATATTTTAATAAATCGGAAAAATACTTTTCAGAAACAAAAAGCGATAGCATTACTCTTATTGGACTTCTCAACAATAAAGCTATTGCATATAAAAGAATGGGTAATTACGATAAATCTATAAGTATTTTATTAGCTGTTAATAACTCAATAAATAATAAACACTCATATTTTGTATCGGTAAACTCTAATTTGGCAACTACATATTTGTTAAAAAATTTACCTGATTCAGCTCTGTTTTATATAAAACGAGCATTAGAAAACCCTGCCAACAGTTTATATTTGAATAACTATGTTAATTCGTATAGAGTTTTAACCGAGGCATATATAATGAAGCATCGTCCCGATAGTTCTATTAAGTATTTTAGACTTTATCAGCAATTTAACGATAGTTTAGTATTAAAAAAGAAAGTAGAAAATATATCTAAATTAAATGTAATATTTGAAACTAACAGACTTATAGATAATGTACAACAACAAAAACAAAAAATAGAAAAATATCATACAAAAATAGTAAATATGTCGGTTGGATTAATTATTTTGTCTATAGTTATCGTTATTTTTATTATTCTATACAGAAAGTTACAACTTAGTTATAAAAATATTGTAAAAGAGAGTGTACAATCAATAAAACTAGAAGAGGAAAATGTTGCACTTTTAAACAAAATTGAATTACTAAATAACCAACATGAGGTTAAAACAGAATATGAAAATAAGAACTTAAACATCGAAAATAGTGATGATATTTTTGAAAATATTAAAAACCTTTTACAAAAAGAAAAACTGTTTACAAATAAAGACTTCGATTTAAATAAACTTGCCGAAAAATTAGATTCCAATAGAACATATATATCAAATATTATTAATACAAAAACTGGTGACTCGTTTGTTAAGTTTATAAATACATACAGAATTAAAGAAGCTAAAAAGTTGCTTATTGACGACCAAAACAAAATATTAACCCTCGATGCTATTGGCAAAGCTGCCGGCTTTAGCTCTACTTCAACATTTAATAGAGTATTTAAAGCAGAAACCGGAGTTACACCTTCATTTTTTGTAAAAAATAAAGCTAAAGAATAAATTATTCATTTTCCCAATTAACCATATTATTACAAACATAGATTAGTGGAACGGTACATTAAAAAGTAAAGTTTTAATAATTTTATACTATAACAATTATTTATGGTTTACTTAAAAACTCTAAGATATATTACAGAGCAAACTCAACTTTTTTATTAAAAACACGGCAATTAACTGTTAAAACTTTAAATTTCGGGCAATACAGAGCCAGAAAGTTTTCTTTACTTGGCAAACAAAATTTGAACCATAAAAACACCCCTCTATTAACGGACAATACTAAGATGCCGCATTTCTGTGTTCAATTTTTATAGGTAAGAGCTGTTGCCTCAGTTAAACAGACACCATAAAGGGCTGCAAGGTTAGAATAACAGTCTCTTTAATACCTTGAAAAGTTCAATATAAACGTTTTGTTCTTTAAAAGAAATCTTTTTACTTTTAGTTCACATAAGCTTCATTTTTTATTATTAGATTTAGAATTACTAATTTAATAAAATTTAGAAGTTTATGCTTTTACAAACATACAGCCTAAGTTAGATTAATAGTTAAGCTCACATAAAAATTAATAATGGTTCAAGTTTGTTACTGAAAATCAAGAAGTAATACCTCGCCTACAGGCAGTCATGACGGGCTGTTTCGAGAGATTTTAGGTGCAAAATTGTTTATTATCTGAATATGTGAGCAAAATATTAATCGAACCAGGTTATTAATTAAAAAAGCAACCTTAATAACAAGTTATTTTTTAGGTTTTTATCTTATTAGAAAAGAGGTGATTGATAGTGTATTAAACTAGAGCTTTACGAGCCTTCAAAATATATTTTGCAGTATCCAAAGGGCTTATTCCTTTATATTCACGAGTTTTGCCTAAACTTACATCGCAGGGTTTATACTGCAAAAAATGGGTAATTATTTTTCCTTTACCACTTGTAAGCGAACTAAGTTTAATAGGGAAATTTATTGCAGTTGCAAGAGGTATTTCGCCAGTTATTTTGCATTTATCATTTTCTATTTCGGGGCTGTTAAACTCCGCGCGAAGTTTTAATAATTCGCTAATTAGCGAACCTAAAAATTCCTCAGGAGCAATAATTTTAAAGCTTAAAATAGGTTCTAAAAGTGTTGATTCGCTATGTGTTAAACCTTCCATTATTCCCATAGGAGTAGCAATTGCAAAATCATTACTTTTTGTGTGAGCCTCGTGGTCTTCGCCCTCAATTAAAGTTATTTTAATATCGTCAACCTGCCAACCTAAAACACCTTGCTGTAATGCAAACGGAATAGATTTTTTTACATCGTTTTGATATTGGTTTTTTATATCGTTAACACTTACAACCGATTTGTACTCAATACCAGAGCCTCTTTCGCCGGGTTCAATTTTAAATTTCATAATTGCCCAACAAGGTTTTGGCATCCAATACCTAACAAACCCTTCGCAAGCAACAGTTGGAGTTTCTTTATAAATTACTGTTGGTTCGGTAAATTCAACATCTAAATTATATCGAGTTTTTAAAATTGCTTGTAAAATCTCTTTCTGTATTTCGCCTCTAATATTTATATGTAGTTCTTGTTCGTCTTTTAAATACGAAAACTGTAAATTAGGGTATT
>Ga0256827_10002534_pt1 | contig 11711 bp, 10 predicted proteins | sample CV84metaG_FD_185977 | JGI IMG/M metagenome (GOLD analysis project Ga0256827, IMG submission 185977) | Hydrothermal vent microbial communities from East Pacific Rise, Pacific Ocean - CV84 | ecosystem: Environmental > Aquatic > Marine > Hydrothermal vents | place: Pacific Ocean: East Pacific Rise... | reverse complement strand
TTGCCCAGGAATCCAGGGATAATCCCGAATTGTTGAAACAGGCTCCGGTGCGGGCTAAGGTGCAGCGTCTGGATGAGACTGCCGCAGCCCGTAAGCCGAAGTTACGTTGGGAACAGCAGTAGTTCTTCCGCCTGGCACTGTCTTTGTCCGTTTGACATTGCCAGGTGACTCTTCAAGATCTAAAAGATGAATCGACCTCCGCCGATTTTATAGCGGAAACTGGCATGAATTTTCAGGATATCGTGAGGATAACGTTTGGTTATCGGTCCAAATGGAGCGGCCCGGTAGATTGCCTGCATCGCCTCATTGTCAAGAATATCTGAGCCACTGCTTTCGACCAGGTCGACATCAATCAGCTCCCCTTTCTTGTTGACAATGATAAGGAGTGATACCGTCCCCTGTATCCCGCTTCTGGCTGCCTGCCGCGGGTAATTCCAGACCAGATCAATCTTGTCGCTGAGGCGCCGGAAAAAGGATGCTAGCCAGTCCTGCTGAGTATCAAGCCAGACCTCATCACCAATTTCAACCCCTTCCCGTTTTTTTCTCCGGTTGCGGTCTGCTTGGGTCCCCTGGGTGATCCGGTTCAAAGAGCTGGAACTCGGTAACAGTTGCTCCATGGAGAGTGGTGGGGCAGGGGGGGCTGGTTTAACTGTCGCCGGTTGTTTCGTCTCCTGCTCTTTTTTCTCCTTGATCGTCTGTTCCGCTTTCTCTTTACGGATTGATTTAAGCGGTTTTTTCGGCTGTTGTTGCTTTTTTTTCGCCGGAGTTTTTTTCTCGGGCGGTTTCGGGGGGGTCGGTTTGACCGCCGGTTGTGGTTTTTTCTGTGGTGATTGAGTTACCGGGGGCTGTTTTACGGTCTGATCCCGAGTGTCATCCGCTTCCGGGGCTTGTTCCTTCTTAACTTTTCGATCCTGCTCCGCCTTCCGGAAGGATTTGACCGGTTCCGGCGGCGGTGTTTTAACCGGTGGCTGGTCAATTTCATATTCACTCTTTTTATCCGGTTGCGGTTTTGGAGTTTTCTTTTTGAGATCGATTAGCCGAACGACGGTTGTCGGTGGACGTTTGAATTTTAAATTGTCCTGTTGCGGGAAAAAAACAAAAAAGAGGATCACCAAAATATGTAACAGAAGTGATAAAATCAGACCCCAGATAAGTACTTTCGGTCGCTCCTTGGATCGATTTAATTTGGTGGGGGAAAAATTACTCATAGATTCGTGATTATAGATGGAACCATTAAACCTGACTAGTCCGGTTGTGGTAAAAAGTTAAAAAGGATTGACCCTTAGTTTTGCCATTGGGTATAAATACGGAAAATCTCTCAATGACACCTTAGCAGGCGGTTGAAATTTTTTTTCAATACCCGGTTAGCGGAAATACTACCATATCTAGAGGAGGAAAAGATGCATCTTGTTGATCAAATTAAAGTAAAAGCTCGGGCTGATTTACAGACTGTTGTCCTGCCGGAAGGATATGATGATCGGATGGTTGAAGCTGCCGCGCAGATTGTTGCCGACAATCTGGCTAAAATTGTACTTTTGGGTGATCCGGTTGTGCTGCAGAAAAAAGCTGCTGAACTGGGTGTTTCTCTCGCAGGAATAACCATTGTTGATCCGGGGGAATCAGAACATCTCAGTGATTATGCTGATGAGCTTGTCACTCTGCGGAAGAGAAAAGGGTTGAGTCATGCCGATGCTGTCACTCTGTTGTCAGCCAAGGATAATCTCTATTTTGCGGCGATGATGGTCCGGCGGGGGGACGCCGGTGGAGCAGTAGCAGGAGCATCAAATACTACCGGTAATGTTCTCCGTGCTGCATTCCAGGTGGTTGGAACAGCACCGGGGATGAATACTGTCTCCTCGGTTTTTCTGATGGTGACGCAGACTCCGGAGTTTGGTGAAAACGGCACCCTTTGCTTTGCTGATTGTGCGGTTAATCCCAATCCTGACGCTCAGGCACTTGCCGAGATTGCAGTCAGTACTGCGGCCAGTTGTAAAAGCTTTCTCGGTGTCGATGCGCGGGTCGCTATGCTCAGTTTTTCGACCAAAGGGAGTGCTGCACATAGCGATTGTGATAAAGTCCTCAAGGCTCTTAAAATTGCCAGAGAATTGGCACCGGAGCTGAAAATTGATGGAGAATTACAGGCCGACGCTGCCCTTATCCCGAAGGTCGGGGCTAAAAAGGCTCCCGGGTCCGCTGTGGCCGGGACAGCCAATACGCTGGTTTTTCCTGACCTTGATGCCGGAAACATTGGCTATAAGCTGGTTGAACGACTGGCCGGTGCTGAAGCGGTCGGTCCGATCATTCAGGGTTTGGCAAAGCCGGTCAACGATTTGTCGCGTGGCTGCTCGGTTGCCGATATTGTCAGTGTCGCGGCAATTACTGCGGTTCAGGCCCAAGGTTGAGACTCCTGAAGTTGAGGCTGTTTTGCACCGCATCAGACTGTGAACTCTTATGATCCAGCTTTACAATGTGACTAAGAAATATGGCAGTGATGCTGCCGCTGCGGTGAAAGATCTCACCTTACAGATTAGTAAGGGGGAGTTTGTCTATATTACCGGTGCTTCCGGAGCGGGAAAAACAACTTTTCTCCGGATGCTCTATGCCGCGGAAAAACCGTCGCGTGGGCAGATTCTGATTGATCGGCAAAATATTTCACGAATCAGGAGCCGACAGGTCCCCTATCTGCGCCGTAAAGTCGGGGTGGTGTTTCAAGATTTCAAATTGTTGCAGAGTCGGACTGTTTATGAGAATGTAGCATTTGCCTTAGAGGCTCAAGGTAAAAAACGCTACGAGGTCAGTAAAAAGGTCTACCAGGTTCTTAAAGAGGTTGGCCTTGAGCATCGACTGCAACGTAAACCGCTGGAACTCTCCGGGGGGGAACAGCAACGGATTGCTATTGCGCGGGCCTTGGTTGTTGACCCCCTTATTTTGCTGGCTGATGAGCCTAGTGGTAACCTCGATCAAGCAGTGACTTTAGAGATTATGAATCTGTTTAAGCGGGCTAATGCGCGTGGGACGACAGTTCTCTTGGCAACCCACGATCATAGTTTGAATCAGCGCTTTCCCCGGCGGGTGTTGACTCTGGATCAGGGCGTTCTGGTCGGTGATCAGAGTCCTCTGCACATGTAGTGGGTGGCATGGCAGGATTTTGCGTTAAAACAGATTTTTGAACTGGAGGTTCCAGCAGTGCTGGATAAATTTCGTTATTTTATTTTACGTGCTCTGCGCAATATGCGTCAGTGGCCGTTTCTTTGTTTCGCTTCTATTTTAACCATGGCGGTTGCTCTGGCAACGGTGGCGACATTCTTTCTGGTGGTGGTGAATATTGACCAGTTGGCTACCCGCTGGACCAAAGAGATTCAAGTTGTTGCCTACTTGCAGCAACCTCCTGCGGCAGGGGATATTGCTTCCCTGACGAAAAAGTTGAAAAGCTTCCCTGAGGTGGAATCGGTCACCTATGTTTCACCGGCAGACGCTATTCAGCGTTTCAAAAAACATTTAGGTAGCGATGCCAGTTTGCTGGAGGGGGTAGATCAAAAGCTACTGCCTGCCTCTTTTGAACTGGGACTTAACCCCTCCTTTCGTAATCAGCAAGGGATCTCTACCGTCATTGAACAGTTGGAAAATACCCTTGAAGTTGATGATCTACGCTATGGCCAGGAGTGGCTGAAACGGTTTAATGACTTTATTCAGATGTTGAGGTTTGTCGGTATTGTTCTGGGTGGTTTCCTGCTGCTGGCTGCACTTTTTATTGTTTCAAATACGATTAAATTGACTCTCTATGCACGGCGGGATGAACTTGAAATTATGGCCCTGGTCGGTGCAACAATGCGTTTTATCAAAATTCCGTTTATGCTGGAGGGGGCAATTCAGGGGTTTATCGGAGGGTTACTTTCTCTGGTATTTTTAGCCCTCTCTTTCATTTTTATCATTTCCCGCAGTCTCAACTCTTTCTGGCTGACTCCGGCTGATTTTGAACTTCTGTTTCTGACGGTTAATCAACAACTGCTACTCGTTTTGGCCGGGGTGATTCTCGGGGTTCTGGGCAGCCTCTCCTCGTTGCGCCGTTTTGTCCGTATCTAAGATGATGATCAGGATATTGTCATTTTCTGTCATTTGGTTGTTATTATTATTCATCGTTCCGGGGTGGACGAAACCGATCAGTCATCAGGCTCAGTTGGAGAAAATAAAAGCACGGATCGATCGTGCCCGGACCAACCTTCAGCATAAAAAGAGCTCAGAGCTCAATATCAGCAGGGAACTGGCACTGCTGAAGAAGACTCTGGATAAAATTGATCGACGCATCAGTCGCTACAGGAAAGATCTCAACAAAGTTCTGCGGCAGATTAAGCAACAGAAGCTGCAGGTGAGAAATAGTCAGAAGAGTGTTAAGGCGGTGACCGGGAAACTGGAGAGGCGACTTGTTGCACTGTACAAAGAGGGGGAGGTTGGTCCCCTTAAAGTTCTGTTTTCTGCCGATTCGCCAACTGAAATGGCACAACAATATCACTATTTGAATCGAGTTCTGCAACACGATAAAGAGTTGCTGGCAGAGTATCGCCAGTCGACGAATAAACAGCAGCAACAACTGCGGGTTCTGCGCACTCTGGAACAGCAACAAGCCGAACTACTTTTACAGGCGCAGCAACAGCGAACCATTGCTAAAAAAGGGCACCAATTACAGGCACAACTGCTAAAACAGGCGAGGCTCGACAAGCAGAAATTAGCGCATGAGCTAACCGCTTTGAAGAAAAATGCCGCAAGATTAAAAGCTCTGATAAAAAAAATTGAACAGGCGCCGTCATCACCGTCCGGTTCCGTTGCCGGGAATTTTATTGTTGGGCGGGGGAAGCTGGGTTGGCCGGTCAATGGTCAGGTGATTATCGGCTTTGGCAAGCAGAAGGATAGCAAGCTTGGTACCTATTACGAAAGTAATGGGATTGAGATAGCGGTTCCTCCGGGGACTCCGATCCATGCGGTTGCTGCCGGTAAGGTTGTTTTTGCCGGTTATTTTAAAGGGTATGGAAATCTGTTTATTCTCAGCCATCCAGGGGGCTATCATACCCTTTATGCACAGACCAACCGGATGGATAAAAAGCTGGGTGACCAGGTCTCCGCTGGAGATGTCCTCGGCTCGAGTGGGCTGGGGGGGCGTGATAGTATCTATTTTGAAATCAGAGCGAAAGGTTCTCCGGTGAATCCACTCTCCTGGCTGAAGCGACGGTGAATCTGCGAGGTATTATGTCTAAAATTAAAAAAATAGTTTCGGTCGGTTTTTTTCTGTTTGTTCTTGGTTTCGGAGCTCTCCTCTTTGCCGGTTCCGGTTTTGCTGATCAGGAAGAAGACTATAAAAAACTTGAGATATTTACCGATGTTTTATCATTAGTGCGTCATCACTACGTGGAAGACGTCGATATGGAAAAGCTCCTTTATGGGGCAATTGATGGGATGCTGAATGATCTGGATCCCCACAGCAGTTTTTTGACTCCGGAAATGTATGAGGAGATGCAGGCTGATACCGATGGTGAATTTGGTGGGCTCGGGATTGAAATAACGGTAAAGGATGGTGCACTGATTATTGTTTCACCGATTGAAGATACTCCGGCGTACATTGCCGGGATTAAGGCGGGCGACAAAATCATCAAAATTGATGGTAAGCCAACCCGTGAGATCGGAGTGATGGAGGCGGTGCGGATGATGCGAGGTCCGAAAGGGGAGCCGATAACCATCAGTATTCAGCGTTCCGGAGTTTCTGAATTGCAGGATTTTACGATTGTCCGCGATATTATCAAAATTCAAAGCGTCAAGAGTGAGTTATTGGAGGGGCGGTATGGTTATGTGCGAATTGCTCAATTCCAAAACCGCACCGGTAGCGATTTAAAGGAGCATCTCCACCAATTGCAACAGGACAATCCCCATTTGGACGGGGTTATCCTCGATTTACGCAATAATCCAGGAGGGCTTCTGGATCAGGCGGTTGCGGTTGCGGATCTGTTTTTGGAAGAGGGTTTGATTGTCTATACTGAAGGGCGGGATGCGGAGTCAAATATGACGTTCTCTGCGCAACAGATTGGCACTGAACCGGAATACCCTTTGATTGTTTTGATCAATGGGGGGAGTGCCAGTGCCGCTGAAATTGTTGCCGGAGCATTGCAGGATCATGCCCGGGCAATTATCCTCGGTGAACAGAGTTTTGGTAAAGGGTCGGTTCAGACAATTATTCCTCTTGGCGATAAGTCGGCCTTGCGCTTGACTACTGCCCGTTATTTTACCCCTTCCGGCAGATCGATTCAGGCACGCGGCATCAGTCCTGACATTGTTGTCTCCGCAGTGTTGATAACCGATCAGAAGCAGGGAGATAAGCCCCTGAGAGAGAAAGATCTGGAGAACCATTTTAAACCATCGACGAAAAATCAATCGGAGCAACATCAGAAAAAAATACCTGAATTAAGCCAGGCAGAAAAACAGGATAATCAATTGCGTCACGCTATTGATTTGCTTAAGGGGATTCGTATTTTTAAGCAGCACAAGCAGGCTATTTAAGTGAGATTTATACCGGGGAAAGAAATTTCGATTCATGACCATTAAAAAGAAAAAAACGACAAAAAAAACTGCCAGAAAATCAACAAAAAGAGCACAGATGAGTCAGAAAATGCGTATTTTGCTGGCATCTGCTTTTCTGCTGGGTTTTGTTGTGGTCTGTCTGTTGATCCTGATTCGTTTGCAAGCAGTTTTTTTGGCTGAGCCGGCCACCAGTTCTGAGGAGCTGGTCTATGAGGAACCAGCGGATGTTATCCATATCATCAAACCTTATAGCTATGCTGATATCCATGGTTTGATTGAAAATCAGCTGATCAACGGCCCCCTTTCAAGTGGTTGGCAGAAACTTCCGGATCGTGACAACGTTCAGATCCGGAAAGTTTTTGGTGATTTCCCGACTGATCCGTTTTTAGCGGAGTTAGAGAACCATATTGAACAGGCGAATAGTCAGGCCAAGCTGAAAATAAGTCGCGACAAGGGGATTATTAAACTCTATTGGCAGGATGAATTACGCTTGGAACTGCACTACCAGGTGCCGGTTGTGGTGAAGACAAATCGGGGGAAAATCGCTGTTATTATGGATGATCTGGGGAGCTCACTCCGTCCGGTCAATAAATTACTGCAGCTGGACGTGATGATTACCCCGGCTATTTTACCCGGGACCAGCCGGGCAAAAAAGATGACGGCGTTACTTCAGAATAACGGTCGTGAGTATATGATTCATCTGCCGATGCAGCCCCGCAGTTATCCAAAAACCAACCCTGGAGCAAACGCATTGTTACTGGGACAATCCGAAGCTGAAACTCGTCGTTTGATCCAATCCTATATTAAGGGGGTTCCCGGGGCGGTGGGTTGTAATAATCATATGGGTTCGCGTTATACCGAGGAATCACAGCCAATGCAGCTTGTCTTGGCAGAGTTAAAGCGGTACGGCCTGTTCTTTGTTGATAGTCGCACTATCGGTGATTCTGTCGCCTTTACCGAGGCACGTAAAATGGGGCTGAAAACTGCAACGAGAAATATTTTTCTGGACAACGATGAGGATATCTCAGCGATCCGGAAACAAATTCATCGAATGGTCTCTCTGGCCGGTGATAATCACGAAATCATTGCGATCTGTCATCCTTACTCGGAAACTCTCGAGGCGTTCAGGTTGGAACAGGATTGGTTAAAGGAGCAAGAGGTTGATTTTGTCCCTGCATCTGCTCTGGTGCATGCTTATTGAGCCTTGGGTCGGGTCTGGGGAGCTGGAGTGGTTGTTGTGAACTCCTTCGCCCCGAATAAGCTGGATAGACGGTGATCTGATGAGCTTTTCTGTGATTGTCAAGGAGATAGGTTTTATTAACTAATGGATATGTCGACTGCTGTCTCGGTTTCAACTTTAGTTCAGTTATTACAGGAACTGGTTGAGGATAATTTTGTTGAGGTTCTGGTTCAAGGGGAACTCAGTAATGTGTCACAACCCCCTTCAGGCCACTACTACTTCACGTTGAAGGATAAAAGGGCCCAGATTAAATGTGCGATGTTTCGCAGCCAGGTCCGGGCCCTCCGCTTCAAACCGACTGATGGGTTGGCGGTTATTTGCCGGGCGCGGGTTTCTATTTATCCACAGCGGGGGGATCTGCAGCTGATTGTCGAGGGGATTGAACCTGAAGGGGTGGGGGCGCTCCAGCTTGCTTTTGAACAACTAAAACAGCAGCTGGATAAGGAGGGATTGTTTGCTGCATCGTTAAAGCAACCTCTGCCCCGATTTCCACAGGTTGTTGGTGTGGTTACCTCCTCATCGGGGGCGGCAATCCATGACATTCTCAATATTTTAAAGCGGCGCTCTTCCGGTCTTCAGGTGGTCTTGCGGTCGGCCCGGGTTCAGGGTGATGGTGCTGCTACGGAAATTGCCGCAGCAATTGCCGACCTTAACCATGAATCTGCTGCTGATGTCCTGATTGTTGGCCGGGGTGGCGGAGCAAAGGAGGATCTATGGGCATTTAATGAAGAGATTGTTGCCCGGGCGATTGCTGCTTCTAAAATTCCGGTGATCTCGGCCGTTGGGCATGAAGTCGATTTTTCTATCGCTGATCTGGTGGCCGATCTGCGGGCTCCAACCCCGAGTGCAGCAGCAGAATTGGTGGTAAAAAACCGCCTTGAGCTGGAGAGCCATCTGGATCAGTTGACCCTGCGACTGGCTGCTCAAATGCACTCCCGGTTGCAGTTACTCTCCAGCACTCTTTACGGGTTGGAAAAACGGTTAAAGGCTCCGGCTGAGTTGGTGAAAATCCAGCAGCTCCAGTTGCAGCAGCTCACCTTGCGGTTACAGCAGGGGATGACAGAATTTCTCGCAGGACAGCAGCATCGCTTAGCTCTTCTGCTGAATCAGTTGCAAACCCTCTCCCCATTGGCCGTGTTATCCCGCGGTTATGCGATTGTTAAGCAAGCGCAGTCCGGAGATGTGGTCCACGGTGTCGAGCAGTTACATCCGGAGGATCAACTGCAGATCAACCTCATTGATGGTGAGGCCCTGGCAGTTGTGACTAAAATCACCGCAAAACGGAGAAAATAACGGTTTAAGCACTTGACGTAGTGTCTCCAGGCTGTGGATAATCAACAAGCAATTTTAGACCTGTTATGGAAGATAAATTATGGCCACGAAAATAAATTTCGAACTGTCGCTGCAAAAGCTTGAAGAGGCTGTTGAGCAGCTTGAATCGGGGGATTTGAGTTTGGATCAGGCACTAAAAGTTTTTTCCACTGGAGTCAAGCAGGCGGAAAACTGTCGCAAGTCATTGCAGAAAGTTGAACTTCAGGTTGAACAACTGCTTCAGCAAGAGGATGGTACTCTGCACCGGGAACCGTTTGATGTTGAATGACAGCTGGCAGTTACAAGATTATCTGCGTGAGCGGGTTCGGCTGGTCGATTCAGCACTCGATCGGTTTCTGCCCGGGGCTGAGACTCTGCCAACCCGTCTGCATGAGTCGATCCGCTATTCGGTTTTTGCCGGAGGGAAACGGATTCGACCGATTTTGATGTTGGCCGCTTGCGAAGCTGTCGGCGGAGATATTAAGGTTGTTTTGCCGGCAGCCTGTGCCATTGAAATGATTCACAGCTATTCACTGATTCATGATGATCTTCCCGCAATGGATGATGATGACTTACGGCGCGGCAATCCGACCAACCACAAAGTGTACGGTGATGCTACGGCTATTTTAGCCGGTGACGGCTTGTTGACTGAGGCATTTATCCTCCTTTCTGATCGGGAGGTCTGGAACGATGTCCCTGCCGATAGAGTTCGTGAGGCAATTAATCTCATCGCCAGAAGCAGTGGTTCGCGTGGTATGGTCGGTGGGCAGGTTGTTGATATGGAGGCCGAGCAAGCTCCGGTCGATCTTCCCACCCTGGAGTATATTCACACCCATAAAACCGGAGCGTTAATTCTGGCTGCAGTTGAGGTTGGTGCTCTACTGGGTGGGGCTACTATTGAGCAACGCCGGGCGCTGTGTCGCTATGGTGAAGCTGCCGGATTAGCTTTCCAGGTGGCCGATGATATTCTCGACATTGTTGCTGATCAGTCTCAATTGGGAAAATCTATCGGCAGTGATCAACAGCGGGGGAAGGCAACTTATCCAGCTCTGCTGGGGCTGGCCGGAGCCCGGGAACATGCAGATGAATTACGACAACGGTCTCTAGCTGCTCTGGATATATTTTCAGAGTCGGCACAGCCGTTACGTGAAATCGCCAATTATATTATAGATCGCTCTTCATAATCGTGGTGTTACCCGACTTTGCCACAGATCTATTGATCCAAGGAAATTAAATGGAAACACTTCTAGCGCAGATAGAGTCCCCTGCCGATGTGAAAAGTCTTGAGAAGAGTCAATTGGCACAACTCGCTGCTGAACTGCGTGAGCAGATCATTACGACAGTCTCAATTAACGGTGGACATCTGGCCAGCTCTTTGGGGGTTGTCGAGCTAACCATTGCCCTGCACCGGGTGTTTGATTCTCCGGTAGATAATATTGTCTGGGATGTCGGTCACCAGGCTTATGCGCATAAACTTTTAACTGGTCGGAAACAGCAATTTTCGACACTACGGCAGCTGAACGGGATCAGCGGTTTTCCCAAGCGGACTGAGAGTGAATACGATTGTTTCGGTGTCGGTCACTCCAGTACTTCTATCTCTGCAGCACTGGGGATGGCTGCCGGTCGGGATATTTGCGGTGCTGATAATAAGGTAATCGCGGTAATCGGTGACGGTTCACTGACGGCCGGTATGGCGTTTGAGGGGCTGAATCATGCCGGGGATTTAAAGCAGAAACTGGTGGTCATTCTGAACGACAATGAGATGTCGATCTCCTCCAATGTCGGGGCGCTCTCTTCATTCATGAGCCGTAAAATGACCTCCGATACCTTTATCCGATTTAAAAAGGAGACCGAAAACCTGCTCAATTATGTTCCCGGTATCGGTCGTGATCTGGTGAATCTAGCTAAGCGAGCCGAAGAGTCATTGAAGAGTTTTATGACTCCGGGGATGTTGTTTGAAGGGTTTGGTTTCGACTATTTTGGTCCGATTGATGGGCACAATATTGATGAAATGACAAAGACCTTGCACAATGTGGCACAGATTGAAGGGCCGGTGTTGTTGCATATTCTGACTAAAAAAGGGAAGGGTTACGGACCGGCCGAAGAGAATCAGGCTAAATTTCATGGAGTTGGCCCCTTTAATTCAGATACCGGGGAGGTCAATGCCAGTAACAGCAGTGGTGCTGTCTCCTATACAAAGGTGTTTGGTGACACGCTGATTGATCTGGCCCGGAACGATGAAAAGATTGTTGCAATTACGGCGGCTATGGCGGAAGGAACCGGCCTGAAAAAATATGCTGAAACCTTTCCGGAGCGATTTTTTGATGTCGGCATAGCAGAACAGCATGCGGTGACATTTGCTGCCGGGTTAGCTTGTCAGGGGCTCCATCCAGTGGTCACGATTTATTCCACGTTTATGCAGCGTGCTTATGATCAGGTGGTTCATGATGTCTGCCTGCAGAATCTTCCTGTCACGTTTGCCCTGGATCGGGCCGGGCTGGTTGGTGCAGACGGGCCGACTCATCATGGAGTGTTTGATCTCTCCTTTTTACGTCATATTCCTAATTTGACCTTCGCCGTTCCCCGGAATGAACAG
>Ga0256827_10002533_pt1 | contig 11715 bp, 14 predicted proteins | sample CV84metaG_FD_185977 | JGI IMG/M metagenome (GOLD analysis project Ga0256827, IMG submission 185977) | Hydrothermal vent microbial communities from East Pacific Rise, Pacific Ocean - CV84 | ecosystem: Environmental > Aquatic > Marine > Hydrothermal vents | place: Pacific Ocean: East Pacific Rise... | reverse complement strand
CCTTAATTAATAAATATCGCTCTTTTTTATCTTTTACCTCTTTTTGAAGATAAGACTTTTTCGTGTAAATATAAACGTTAACACCAGTCTTTTCAAATAACTCTTTTCCCATCTCATCTATTTTTTGAATAGTTCTTGGGTCAATAAGTTCTTTACCTTCTAAAATAAAACGGCTGTTGATATTGATAACTGTGGGTACGGCTGATGAGGGGGTACTAACATTTGCATTCTCTAAAGCGACTAAAGAACTGGTCTCTGTGATAAGAAGGAGTGCAACAAGCACCCCTAATTTTTTCAATAAAACTCTCATTTATTAAATAAATACTTTAAGAGGATTAAAGAATGAAAGCATAAGTGAAGTTATAGCTGCACCAAGCAACATTATTCCAATAATTTTATCCATTTTACTCTCCTTGGTTTTTTCTATACTTAATGTTCTCTAGACTGTTCATCTTAAGAGCATCTAAATCTTGATTAACTGTATAGAAATTTGTTGCTTGTTCTTGTTGAACATTAATTGCCATAACAGTTAAAATAACCAATATTGTTAACATTAAACCAACAGCTACTGCATACCCAACAAGACCATGGATAAAGCTGAATAGTCCACCCTCTGTTCGAGGGTCGATTTGTGTGTTTCCTGCCATACTATTCTCCTTGAATTGATTGTAGGTAAGTTGCTACAGCATTTACTTGAGTCTCATTTAGACGACCCTTAAAGCTAGGCATAGTACCAATAATACCTTTTTTACCTTTGTCTAGGACATTAGTAACCAATGTATTGTCATAAGCAGAAAGATTTGGAGCCATACCATTCATACCTTTACCATCTGCACCATGACAAGATGCACACGCTGCAAATTCTGCAGGTTGTTCACCCTTCATACCACCAGAAATCCAAGTTGCAATCTTCTCTGCACCTGCACCACTTGCCATACCTGGAGGCATCATACCCATTGCATAACCAAGTTTGTTTGAACCATTATTAATAACATCAAGAATCTGCTCTTTGCTCATTCTATGAGTTAAATCTTGAGCTTTACCATTAATTCCGTCAGCTTCAGCACCATGACATGGAGCACACTGTACAAAGAAAATTGATTGACCCATTGCTTGTTTGGTCTCATCATTCATGTTATCATGAGTAGATTTAAACTTAACGTTATACTCTTTTACCTCTTCATTGTATTGACCAATTTGAGAGAATTGATTAATAGGATAACCTGAAAACCAATACCACATCATCCATACAATTGTACCCATGAAAATAATTGCCCAACCTGTAGGAACAGAGTTAGTATATTCACCAATTCCATCCCAATTCTCTTCTGCAAGTTCTCCACTTGCTGTATCATTTTTAATCTGATTTACATATTTTAGTGAAACAAATACGGTAATACCGATAATTGCCACAGCCCCTAACATTGTAAGGTCATTTATGTAGTCGTCACCTAATGAAAATGCGTCACCAGCCATAAAGTAGGTTCCAGCCATTAGAGCGACAACTAGTAAAATACCACCTTTTGCCATAGAATTCATACTATTTCCTCCTTAACTTTTATCTTTTTCTCTCTTCAAGAGGAGTAGAATCAAGAGAGTCGTTATGTACTAAATCTGAATATTTTTCAAAGTCTCTCTCTCCTGTTCTGTCCCTCTTGTAGATAGAGTAGGCATAACTATAAAAAACGATAAAAGTAATCAGTGTAATAAAAAACTTCGCATACCCCTGTATGGTTAGTATTGTCTCTTGATCCATAATCTACCTCTTATTTTAAAGAATTTAAGTAAGCGATTAACGCTACTATCTCTGGAATCTCACCGTTAGCTACTTTATCTTTTACTGATTGATTTTTCATATCAGCAGCAATCAATTTTGCGTCAGCTAAGGCTGATGCTTTAGCATCCTCTAATGAACCCAATTTTGGCATACCTTCTGCATCGTAAGGAACATTAAACACTGTTTTTACAGTATATGCTTCTGCATATGCTGTATCAATATCAGCTATATTCTCAAACATATGAGGGTAAGCTGGCATAATTGTACCAGGTACAACCGATGATGGTTGCATCATGTGGTTTTCATGCCAATCTGTTGTTCTGTAGTTTCCTACTCTTAACAAATCTGGTCCTGTTCTTTTTGAACCCCATAAAAATGGTCTATCATATGCGTATTCACCACTTAGTGAATACATACCATATCTATCTGTTTCAGATTTAAATGGTCTAATAAGTTGTGAGTGACATGCGTTACATGAATCTTTAATATAAACATGACGACCCGCCAACTGTAAAGGTGTATAAGGTTTAGTACCTACTGTTGGTTGAGAAGCTTTTACAAACTCTGGAATAATCTCGATAATCCCCGCAAAAGCAACAAATGCAAAAAGAACCACTGCAAAGAAAAATGGTCTTTGTTCTAGCCAATGAAACATAATTTCTCCTTTCTCTTAAGACGCCATAGGTGACGCATTAGCTGGTTCTTTGTCAAGAACTCTACCCGATGTTGCTGTTCTAAACATATTGTATGCAAACATCAAGAATCCGATTAAGTAGAACAATCCACCAACACCTCTAATAGTGTAGTAAGGATGAAGTACTTCAACTGTATCAATAAATGAGTATAATAAAGAACCATATTCGTCATATGCTCTCCACATCATACCTTGTGTAATACCTGCAATCCACATAGAAGTAAAGTAAAGTACAATACCTACTGTTTGAATCCAGAACTGTTTTTCCATCAAAGATTTAGAGTAAAGCTCTCTTTTGTATATTCTTGGAGCCATGTGGAATAGACCAGCCATAATCATAAATCCAACCCAACCAAGAGTACCATCATGAACGTGACCTGGAATCCAATCTGTAAAGTGAGCAATTGCATTTACTGATTTAATCGCCTGAATAGGACCTTCAATTGTTGATAACATATAGAATGTAGAACCAAGAATCATAAACTTAATCAATGGAGATGATTGAAGCTGTTGCCACTCACCCTTCATTGTAAGAAGCATGTTAATTGCAGAACCCCAAGATGGTAAAATAAGAACAACTGACATTGTAGAACCCATAGTCTGAACCCAGTCAGGAACTGTAGAGTAAATTACGTGGTGTCCACCAGCCCAAAGGTATACAAACATTAATCCCCAGAAAGCAAGAACTGAAAGTTTATATGAGAATACATTTTGACCAGACTCTTTTGGTAAGAAGTAGTAAACAATAGCAATAATTGGAGTTGTAAATACAAATGCAACAGCATTGTGTCCATACCACCATTGAACCATAGCATCATTTGTTCCAGCATACATAGATACAGAGTGCATAATTGAACCCTCACCTGAAACTAAGAATGTAGGAACTTCCATATTATTCCACAAGAACAACATAGCAACTGCTAAGAATGCTGACATGTAGTACCAGATAGAAACGTAAATTGTTCTCTCTCTTCTCATACCAATCATACCAAACATAGCAATACCCCAAAGAACCCACCATACAACGATAAGTAAATCAAGTGGCCACTCTAATTCAGCATACTCTTTAGAAGTAGTAAATCCAAGAAATAGTGTTACTACTGCTAACATAATGGTTATAAAGTAAAGCCAAAAGTGAAGTCGTGAAACGATTGTTAGGAATCTTGATTCCTTTAGAGACATTTTTAATGTTCTCTGCCCAACATAATACCATGTTGCAAAAATACCACTTAAGGTAAATCCAAATGCGACGCCGTTAGTGTGAATTGGTCGTAACCTCGAAAATGTACCGTACTCTCCAGCTAAATTGCTTAACTCAGGGAACGCTAATTGAAAGGCTATAATTACACCTACCGTCATACCGATGATACCAAACAAAATTGTCGTAAAAGTAAACAGTTTTACGATTGAGTAGTCATACTCAAGTTGTGCATTGCTTTGCATCAATACCTCCTCTTAAAAATTTGATAGAATAGTGACATAATGTGACTATACGGTATAAATACTATAATTATAACTATTAACGTTTACTTAATTTTATAAGAAACTCTTATCATGTTCAGTCTCTGTTTACTTTTTGCAGAAAAAACATTTTTAATATAATTCTAAAATGTTTTTTTATGTTTTTTTAAATAGTAACTCTCCTTCTTTTCTTTTTTAGCATTAAAAAAATATGTTAAAATCTATAAAAGGAGTAGATAAAATGTCAATAGAACAGTATATAAAAGCCATCGAAAATGCCAATATTGTTTCCAAAACAGATAGCAAAGGAGTGATTACATTTGTGAGTGATGAGTTCTGTAACATCTCTGAATTTTCACGAGAAGAACTGGTTGGAAGAAACCATAATATAGTGCGACACCCCGATGTTCCAAAACAACTTTTCAAAGAGTTATGGCAGACAATAGAAGAGAAAAAAGTCTACAACGGAACAATACAAAGTCTTTCAAAACAGGGAAAAACATTCTACTTTAACACCACTATTATTCCTATACTAGATGAGAAGAGTCATATTATTGAATATGTAGCCATTAGATACAATATAACGAAAGAGATTCAATCAAAAATCTATCGAGAACAACTCGAAGAGGCTTTACAAGAACAAAAAGCTCTCTTTATGCAGTCACGTTTTGCAAGTTTAGGGCAGATGTTAGCAAATATTGCTCATCAGTGGAGACAACCACTTTCAGAACTAAACTTGGTACTTTTTTCACTAAAAAAATCTGCTGAAAAAAAAGATTATGAAAAAGTTGGTGCTTACTATAAGAAATCTAAAGAACTTACAAAAAGTATGTCTCAAACAATTGAGGTTTTCTCTGACTTTTTCAATCCCAATAAACTGCATCAAGATTTCCATTTAACTGTTGCTGTAGATGATGCTATTCGTATGCTCCGAGATGATTTAGAGAGTGAAGGAATTGAGATAGAGACCTATTTTGAAGACATATATGTCAAAGGAATTTCAAATGAACTGACACAAGTCGTTGTTAATCTTCTACTAAATTCAAAAGATGCTTTTATTCAACAGAGTAAAACGTTAAAACCCTCTATTTATAAAATAATAAGAAAAATTAATATTAGAGTCTCTAAATCTTATATTGGAACAAAAAGCTATGCACTTATTATTGTAGAAGACAGTGCAGGAGGAATTCCATCTAAAGATATAGATAAAATATTTGAACCCTACTTTAGTACCAAACATGCTTCTGTTGGTACAGGAATAGGTCTATTTATCTCTAATTTAATTATCCAAAAAAGTCTACATGGTACAATAGAGGTTATTAATAGCGTTAAAGGTGCTAAATTTACAATAACGATACCATTAAAAGAGGAGATGTAACCCATGTATCAAAATTTAAAAAATATTACTGTTCTGTTAGCAGAAGATGAAAAAAAAATATCTGAATTAATGAAAGATGCCATTGGAGAATATTTTCAAGAGTTTATTCTGGTAGAAGATGGAATAAAAGCGTTAAAAGCTTACGATAAATATCAACCAGATATAGTTATAACCGATATACTTATGCCAAAACTTAATGGATTAGCACTCTTAAAAAATTTAAGAAAAAAGAGTGAGAACCTTACGGTTATTATATTAAGTGCATACAGTGATACCCCTAAACTTTTACAAGCTATTGATTATGGGGTGAGTAAATATTTTATCAAACCTCTAGACCCCGATGAGCTGTTGGACTACATTGTAACACTTGTCCCAAAACTTGAACAAAATCACACCATAAAACTAAAAGATAATTTCTTATTTAACAGAAATAAAAAACAACTTTTTTTAAAAAAACAGCTTATATCTTTAACCAAACGAGAGTTGGACTTCTTTACATTATTACTTAAAGAGGAGGCATATTTTTCTGATAATCCATCAATAAAGAAACATCTTTGGAATGACAAAACAGTTTTAAATGAGAGACTCAGAACCTTTATAAAACGACTACGTAATAAAACATCAAAAGAGTTAATTAAAAATAACTCAGGGTTAGGTTATAGCCTTACTCCTGCTTTTTAGCTTTCTTTTCCAACTCTTCTTGCTTTTTAGTACGTAGAGCTTTTTGTTTATTCTCTCTGTTTACAGCATCACGTAAATCATCTTCTGAATCAAAAAAAACACCATCCATCATACGTTTAGAGTCATCAAAACCACCCTTTTTAATACTCCAAATAAGAATACCCAAAAGTGTAAAACTCACCAATAGACCAACAAATAACTCTAATTTTAAAACTGCATTCACCTTCTATAACTCCTTATTTTTAATTCTCATTGAGTTTCCAACAACAATAAGAGAACTCAAACTCATAGATAATGCCGCAACCAAAGGAATAACATATCCTGCCATTGCCAAAGGAATCGTCACCACATTATAAATTAATGATAACAGTAGATTCTGTTTAATAAACTTATAGGTACGATGAGAAATAATAAAACTATTTTTTATCCCTTTAAGTGAATCATTTAGTACCACCACATCAGAGATTGCCAATGCCACATCAGCCCCCGACCCCATTACAATCGCTACATCTGCTTTAGAGAGAGCCAAAGCATCATTAATTCCATCTCCTACCATTACAACCGTTTTACCCTGCTCTTTTAGCTTGGTCAATAGTTCAGCTTTATCCAAAGGAGACATTGCAGAGTAGACTTGCTCTATTCTAACCTCATCAGCCACCCTCTTGGCTACTTTTTGATGGTCACCTGTTGCCATAATAGTCTCAACACCTATCTCTTTAAAGTAGGCTATCATCTCTTGGCTATCATCTTTAATAGTATCTTCTAGCTCAAAAGAGGTTAAAAGCTCTCCATCCACAGCAAAATGATAAACTGTATAATCACTATCCAACGCTACAGCTACTCCACTCTCTTCTAAAAGTTTGCTATTTCCACCTAAAAGCTTTTTATTGTTGAAATTGGCTCTTATACCTTGTGCATGAACTTGCTCTATATTTTCTAGTTCGAGGCTAAAGCCATCGCTTCCATACTTCTCTTCTAAATATTTTTTAATAGCCTTGCTAACAGGGTGTGTGGAGCTATCAACCATGCCATAAAGTAGTGCCAAATTTTGACCATCTAACTCATTTGATTGTTTCTTAACAGCAAGTTTTCCTTGGGTAACTGTTCCTGTTTTATCCATAATTACGGTTGTAGCTTTTGCAAAAGTCTCTATAAACTTTGCCTCTTTAAAGAGTAGCCCTTTCTCTGTTGCCCAAGATATTCCAATAAGTGATGCAATAGGCGTTGCCAATGCCAAAGCACAAGGACAAGCTATAACAATTACAGAGATAGTAATAATAAGAGCATTTTCAAAATCTCCATAATATAAGTACCAACCTATATAAGTTACCACAGCTAAAAGGATAATAGCCAAAGAGAAGTATTTAGAGAGTTCATTGGTCATCTCCTCTATTTTTGGTTTTGATGCCAATGAATCCTCTAAAAGGTCAACCATTTTACTAAGTGTAGAGTTAGCATAGTTTTTGGTTGCCTCATAACGCATAACCATACCAGAGTTAATGGTTCCAGAGTATATGGTATCTCCTTTCTGCTTCTCTACAGGCAAAGACTCTCCACTAATTGAACTCTCATCAAAAGTGGACAATTCTACAATAGATTGCCCATCAACTGATGCTTTTTCTCCATTCTTAACCTCAATAATATCACCCACAACTATTTTATCTAAAGCAACCACCTCTTTTCCACCATCTTTCACAATGGTTGCCTCTAGAGGAACTTGTGATTTTATCTTGTCCATTGCATCAACTGCCGATTTTTTACCCAATACCTCAAGATATTTCCCCACCAAAACAAAGGTAATAATCATCGTTACCGAATCAAAATAGCTGTGACCTTTTGCCCCAAAAAGAATGGTTAAAGAGTAGATATAGGTAATTAATGCCCCTCCTGAAACCAGTAAATCCATATTAACAATTCTATTTTTTAAACCATAATATGCACCACGAAAAAAAATCCAACCTGAGTAAAAAAGTACAATCGTAGCAAAAAGAAACTCTGCTAAGTGAATAAGATGCAAATTCTCCTCTTTTATACCCGAAAAATAACCTGCATATTTAGCAACACCTATCATCATAATATTCATTGAACCAAAAATAGCAATTGCCATACGCATAAAGTAGTCACGTTGAGCAGAACTCGCCTTTACATCCTCTGCACTCTGTTCATAAGGGTAAGCATTATAACCGATACTTCGTATCTTATTTATAATTTCAGAAAGTTTAACACTCTCCTCATCCCAAACTATTTTAGCTTTATTATTGGTAAAATTAATAGAGGCTTCAAGTACCCCATCTGTATCATCAAGTATCTTCTCATTAAGCCAAACACACGCTGCACAATGAATTCCCTCAATAACCAAATCAACTTTAGAAAACCCATCGGGAGTTCTTTTAATATAACGCTGTTGAAAACTCTCTAAATCAAAATTCTCTGCATTATCATCACTCTCCACAGGAGGAGCAAGTGTAGAGTTTCCTACTTTCTCGTAAAAACTATCTAAACCATCATCTTTCAACAGATGATAAACCCCTTGACAACCATTGCAACAAAAATATACATCAGGACTCTTTTCCTCTGTAATCATAACCGTTTCATCAAATTCTAATTGACAATGAGTACACTTCACTATAGACAACTGCTACCCCTTTATGTTACTTTTCAGAAAGTAACTATAATATATAGTAATAATAATTATAATCTTAAGATATAATAAGGCTTATCATATCTAAGTTTATATATTATATAAGCATTATAGAAAAATTACAAGGAGTTTTTAATGCCATTTAGAATAAAACGGTATTATGGTTATGTTATTGCAACAGTTATTGCTTTAGTCACACCATTCATTACAATTGGGGGACACCACATCTTCCTATTATCTTTCGATAAAAAACAGTTACAGCTTATGGGAACAGCTTTTGATATGCAAGAGCTTTACCTTATGCCTTTCTTGTTAATGTTACTATTTATTGGTATCTTTGCTGCCACAGCTATTGGTGGTCGTGCATTTTGTGGTTGGGCTTGTCCTCAAACCATATTTAGAGTTATCTACAGAGACTTAATCGAAACCAAACTTCTTGGACTCCGTAGAAGAATTGGAAATAAACAAAAAGAGCCAGACTACAGCAAAAAAGAGAACCAAGTTAAACGTCTTATTGCAATTTTACTTTGGTCTCTTTTAGCACTTATTGCATCGGCTGACTTTATTTGGTATTTTGTTCCACCTGAAGATTTCTTCCAATATATCCTAAACCCATCAGAACATGGTGTTGTAATTGGTCTACTTTTAGGTATTGCAGGATTCCTTATCTATGATATTGTCTTCTTAAAAGAGGATTTCTGTATTTATGTATGTCCATACTCAAGAGTTCAATCGGTTCTTTATGATGACAATACATTCCAAGCACTCTATAACCCACATAGAGGTGGAGATATTTATAATGAAGAGAAAGAGAAAATTGTCTTTAAGCAGAAAGATTTAACAGATGAAAATAGTGAATGTACAACTTGTGAAAAGTGTGTTACCGTCTGTCCAACCCATATTGATATTAGAAAAGGTACACAGTTAGAGTGTATCAACTGTTTAGAGTGTGTCGATGCCTGTACAACAGTTATGGGTAAACTTGGTAAAGAGTCATTGGTTCAATGGACAAGTATGAATGCTGTTCATGAAAACAAACCAACCAAGTTCCTTAGAAGTACAACATATATGTATGGTATTGCTATTATTGCTATCTTTGCGATGCTATTTGTTATGGGTGGGCAAAAAGAGTACATGCTTTTAAATGTTAACAAAACAACACAACTATATAAAGTTAAAGCAGACAATGAAGTAACCAACTCATATCTTATGCTCTTTCAAAATACAGAGTCTAAAAAACATACCTATAAATTAGAAGTTGTAGGAAAATATGCTGATAAATTTGAAATTAAACGATTTAAAAGTGTTACCCTAAGTCCTGGTAAACTTGTGAAGAAGCTTCTTGTATTATCAACAAAAGAGAAACTTATTGATGATAATACAAAAGATACACCATTAAAAGTAACGCTTAAATCTTATGCTGTAGATGATCCAGAACGAATCTTTGTCTTTAGAGAGATTATATTCTTCTATCCACGAGCTGATAAGCTTAAATAATCTCCCTTTTTCTTCCATTAACAGTAGCTAAATAGCTACTGTTAATTACAATCTTTAAATAATCTTAAATTTAAATTTTAAATATTTTTATGTTATAATACCCCTTAATATAACTTTAGAAAGGTCAAAAATAATGAAGTTACTTCCACTTATTTTCACACTATTAACAGTTAACCTTTTTGCAACACAACATAATATCTTAATCATTAAAAATAAAAATGGAAAAGTTCAAAAAGGAAAACGTATTAATCATGTAAAAAATATCTATTATGATGATTTAATCAAAGAACAAAATAAAATTCTAAAAGCATTGGATGAACTTCAAAAAAAACGACGAACAAGTGGAAATTATGACAAAGACCCTTTATTAAAAAATGCTAAACATCATCTTGGTGGGAAATATGTCTGGGGAGGAACAGTACCTGCTGGATTTGACTGCTCTGGTTATGTTCAATATCTCTATAAAAAAGAGGGGGTCAAACTCCCAAGAACTGCATGGGCTCAATCAAAAGTAGGAAAAGATGTTACATGGCAACCCCTAAAAAAAGGAGATTTACTCTTTTTTTTAACAGATAGAAAACGGGGTATTCCTGTTACTCATGTAGGAATGTATCTTGGTAATAATAAATTTATCCACGCAGCATCTAGAAAAAAAGGGATTATTATCTCACCTTTTACTCCAAAAAGTAAATATGGAAAGCTCTTTGTTAAAGCTAGACGAATCATTAAATAGATAATCGTTAAGTCTCATTATCTACTCTCTACAGGAAAACCTTTTGCTCTCCAAGAGTTTATTCCACCTAAAACATTAATAGCTTTAAATCCTCTACTTCTTAAGATATTAGATGCCACAGCACTTCTGTTTCCTGTTCGGCAATAGACCAAAATGGTTTTAGAGTTATCTAATCTATCCAAATAACTATCTAACACCTGCACAGGAATAAGTTGAGAGTTGGCTATCTTTCCATCTGTGATTGTCTCGTATTGATTTCGTACATCCAAAATAGTCACATCTCCATTTTGTATCATAGTAAAAGCATCTGTTACAGATATATTTTGAGGCTGTTTTTGTTCTGAAGCAACTTCTATCTCTTCTGAAGCTACGTTTTTTGGTAAAAGTTGTTTTTCTCTACTACAGCCCAAAACCATAAAAGCTAAGGCAACAGTAAATCCAATTTTTTTTATCATAATCTATTTCCAATTTTAATTTTTAGGACTTTAACATAAAATTGTGTAATTTAGATAAGTGAAGGAGTTGAATAAGAGAGTATTAATAAATCCCCCTAAAAAGGGGCAAAAACTACTTTCTATGCTCTAAAATCATCTTAAGCATCTCATCTTTTAAAAGCAACTTCTCTTTTTTCATAGTCTCAATTGCCATATCACTCATTCCTACTCTGCCATGCTCTGCATCTTTTACATCTTGGTCAAGCTTATTGTGCTTTTCAAAAATTCGTGCAAAGTGTCTATTGTTCTGTTTTAACTCTGTAATTTCATCTCTATATTCTGCTAACATTCTGTTATCCTTTAGTGTAGTATAAATATATTATAATACAAATAATAACAATTTTAATTAAAACACATTG